>Ga0160472_100048_pt1 | contig 202960 bp, 179 predicted proteins | sample HID1973M_E11MG_FD_108267 | JGI IMG/M metagenome (GOLD analysis project Ga0160472, IMG submission 108267) | Enriched mosquito-associated microbial communities from UW Madison campus, WI, USA - HID1973M_E11 MG | ecosystem: Host-associated > Arthropoda: Insects > Digestive system > Unclassified ... | reverse complement strand
GGTCGTTAGCTCAGTTGGTAGAGCAGTTGACTTTTAATCAATTGGTCGCAGGTTCGAATCCTGCACGACCCACCAATTCAGAGAAAAGCGCCTTTCAGGCGCTTTTTTCGTTTCTGCTGCACAGGTTTCAAACGTGCAGGATGAGAACCTGTAGCAGGTTCGACTGAATCGCCGGGAGCGATTCAGGCTGATGCGTCAGCATCACCCGCAGGGCGAGGCCCCGGATGGGCCGAGGCATATCCTGCACGACCCACCAATTCAGAGAAAAGCGCCTTTCAGGCGCTTTTTTCGTTTCTGCTGTACAGGTTGTGCAGGTTCGACTGAATCGCCCTTCCCCACCTTTTCCAAATCTTAACACTCCAGGCACTCAAGCCATGATCGCCCTCGCCGATAACGATAATGTCTATTTGCAAGGAGAAAACCATGTCCTCAATATCTGGCATTTTAAGCAGTGCCGTTAGTACCGGCAGCAGTGGCGGTGGAAGTGTCACCTCTCAAATCTCAGCGTTGAACAAACAAATCCAAAGCGTCACCAAACAGATAAAAGAGTTATCTGACAATCAGGATCTTACTGACGACCAAAAATCTGAAATGGAGCAGATGTATGAGTCGCAAATTGCCATGTTGGAAGCGCAAATTGCACAGCTTGAGCAAAAACAGGCTGAACAAGCGCAGCAGCAAACCGACAGTGCAAAGCAAAGCAGTGAAATAAAGGCGGACGGTGTAAATCGCCCGACAAGCAGTAATCAGATAGATGTCTACATTTAAAACGCCGGCTTAAGCGCGCGTTGTTGCGTCAGCAGCGTGGCCTGCTGACGCACTTCTTGCCATATCGCTTCCGCCGCAGGTGTTAACGAACGGTTTTTACGTTTAATGAGTGTCAGGCTGCGATTAATCTCGGGATATAAGCGTCGTACCGTTAATGCACGTCCTGCGGGTAAAGGCAAAGCAAGTGCAGGCAATATGCTAATGCCAATGCCTGCTTCTACCATGGGGAAAAGTGTCGCGGGATGGCCAATCTCCTGTACCACCTCGACATCAACACCTTGTGTACGCAGCGCTGCATCAATTAACACACGACTTCCCGAGGCATAATCCTGCAATACCATTACGCGCTGATTGAGCATCGCCCACTGCGCTTGTTCAACACTCGCAAGCGGATCGTCATTGCGGCACAGTAATAAGAAAGGTTCATCAAGAATCGCCAGACAGCTAAAATCCGCATCGTTAAGTGGACCAATAACAATACCGAAATCAACTTCTGCGTTACGAACACTTTGTAAAACCCATTGTTGCACGCGGTCATGAAGGATCACTTTGATGTCAGGAAAGTTTTCCTGACTCGATGCCAGGCATTGCGGCATCAAATGCGCGGAGATAGTTTGGCTAGCGGCTATGCGTACAGTTCCACTACGTTGCTCGCCATAACTGCGAATATCTAACAGCGTCGTGTTCATCTCTTCCAGCAAGCGCTCCATGCGTGAAGCCAGTTGATGTCCCGCCTCAGTCAACTTAACCTCACGCGTGGTGCGGTCCAGCAAACGCACACCAATTTCTGCTTCTAATTCTTTAATGCTGTGGCTCACTGCAGACTGGCTCAGTCCGATCGCCTGTCCCGCCTGGCTAAATCCGCCGTGATGGGCAACAGCGACGAAGGTGCGAAGTTGACGTAATGTGTAATTCATCGAAATTACTCATAGATTGATGCAATAAATCAATTTTATTTCTAAACCCAGTTATCGCACAATCGGTTCATTGTAATTTTAACCGAGTTTTAACAATGGGATTTTTACGCATCGACCCGATGATGATCAAACTCATCATTACCGTGCTGCTCGCCTCTTTCTTACCGGCAAAAGGAGGCTTTGTTGATTTCTTTGAATACCTGACTACCGCCGCAATCGCCCTGCTGTTCTTTATGCACGGCGCGAAGCTTTCACGTGAAAAAATTATTGCGGGTAGCAGCCACTGGCAGCTTCACCTGTGGATCATGTGTAGCACTTTTGTGTTATTTCCTGTTCTCGGTTTACTGCTGGTGTGGTGGCATCCGGTCAATGTCGGTCCAGAAATTTATACCGGCTTTTTGTATTTATGCATTCTGCCGGCAACAGTGCAGTCGGCCATCGCCTTTACTTCCATGGCGGGCGGCAACGTGGCTGCAGCGGTTTGCAGCGCATCAGCGTCCAGTTTACTGGGTGTCTTTATCTCCCCGCTGTTGGTGAATTTGGTGATGGATGTTCACAGCAGCGCGCCAACCGACGGTCTGGAACAGATTGGCAAAATCATGTTGCAGCTGCTGGTACCGTTCGTGTTAGGTCATCTGTCGCGTCGCTGGATTGCGGGTTGGGTCGAAAAACATCGTGGTTTGATTGGAAAAACTGACCAGACATCCATCTTGTTGGTGGTCTACTCCGCCTTCAGTGAAGCGGTTGTAAACGGCATTTGGCATCGCGTGGGTATTGATACGCTGCTGTGGATCCTTGCAGGTTGTGTGCTGCTGCTGTTCTTTGCACTGCTGATCAACTACTTAGCGTCACGCCTGTTTGGCTTCAGCCGTGCCGACGAAATAGTAGTGTTGTTCTGTGGTTCGAAAAAGAGCCTGGCGAACGGTGTGCCAATGGCCAATATTCTGTTCCCGGCCAGCGCAATAGGAATGATTGTGCTGCCGCTGATGATCTTCCATCAGGTGCAGTTAATGGTCTGCTCGTTTATCGCCGGACGTTATAAGAAAACCAATGAAAAGCAGCTGGCGCAGCAGGTTAAAGCGACGGTTGTTGAATCTCAGAAATAATGACACCAATAAAAAGCCCGCAGAAGCGGGCTTTTTTTATTCACTGCGTTTTAACGGCATCACCAGCCCTTCTAAACCTTCAATCTTAATCGCTAGCGTGAACTGCATCATTTCACCCAAGCGACCTGAAGGAAAGTCACCGCAGCGGGCAAACCACAGCAGATAAGGTTCGGGTAGATCGATCAGCATCCGGCCTTTATACTTGCCGAACGGCATGGCGGTATTGGCAATCTCAACCAGTTGCTGTTTGTCCAATTTATACTCCTAGCAGGCGGATCATTTCAGCTTCGTCAATGATCTCAATGCCCAGCTCCTGTGCTTTAGCCAGTTTAGAACCCGCGGCTTCGCCAGCAATCAGCAAGTCGGTTTTCTTCGATACGCTGCCGCTTACTTTGGCACCTAACGCAATTAAACGCTCTTTTGCATCATCACGGTTCATCTGTGAGAGCGAGCCGGTTAAAACCACCGTTTTTCCGGCAAACGGGCTGTCGATCTCTTCAGCGTTGACCACTTCAACCTGCGGCCAGTGAATGCCAATATCATCAGTTAGCTGGCGAATAACCTCCCGGTTACTCTCCTCTTCCATGAAATTGCGCACATGTGCTGCCACCACTTTACCGACATCCTGCACGGCAATCAGTGCATCCAGATCGGCATCCATGACTTTCTGCAGATCGCCAAAATGGCCTGCCAGGTTCGCCGCTGTGGCTTCACCGACTTCACGAATCCCTAAGGCATACAGGAAACGCGCCAGCGTAGTGGATTTGGCTTTTTCCAACGCATCAACCACGTTCTGTGCCGATTTTGGCCCCATACGATCAAGGCCAGTTAATTTACCGGCGGTAAGGCGGAACAGATCGGCGGGCGTTTTGACGTACTCTTTTTCCACCAGTTGATCGATGATCTTGTCACCCATTCCATCAACGTCCATGGCACGTCGGGACACGAAATGCTTAAGCGCCTCTTTGCGCTGCGCCCCACAAATCAGGCCGCCGGTACAGCGGGCCACTGCTTCCCCTTCAACACGTTCTACGTCGGAGCCGCACACCGGACAGTGGGTTGGGAACGTCACCTCACGCGCATCATCAGGACGCTCCGTTGTCACGACATTCACGACTTGCGGAATGACATCACCCGCGCGGCGAATTACCACTTTGTCGCCAATGCGTAAACCGAGGCGCTCAATCTCATCGGCATTATGCAAGGTAGCGTTGCTGACCATCACGCCCGCTACCTGGACCGGCTCAAGGCGCGCAACCGGCGTGATTGCGCCAGTGCGCCCCACCTGGAATTCCACGTCACGCACAAAGGTCATCTGCTCTTGCGCCGGGAATTTAAAGGCGATCGCCCAACGCGGCGCACGCGCCACAAAACCTAAACGCTCTTGCAACGCCTGTGAATCTACCTTGATGACGACGCCATCAATATCAAAACCCAGCGACGGACGCTGCTGCTCGACTTCGCGGTAAAATGCCAGTGCTTCTTCAGCATTACGTGCAAGGCGAATGCGATCGCTGACCGGCAAGCCCCAGGCTTTAAATTGTTGTAGCCGCTCCATGTGGCTGTGCGGCATTTCCCCACCCTCTAACAAACCAAAACCGTAGCAGAAGAAGGTGAGCGGGCGTTTAGCCGTAATGCGCGGATCAAGCTGACGTAGCGAGCCCGCAGCTGCATTGCGCGGGTTGGCAAACACTTTGCCATCGGTGCGGCGCGCTTCGTTATTCAACTTCTCAAAACCGCGCTGCGTCATGAAAACTTCGCCGCGCACTTCAAGACGTGCCGGAATGTTATCGCCTTTGAGACGTAACGGAATGGCGTGGATGGTGCGCACGTTAGCCGTGATATTCTCACCAGTGGTGCCGTCACCGCGCGTTGCCGCCTGAATCAACAAACCGTTTTCGTACAACAAACTCACTGCCAAACCATCCAGCTTTAGTTCGCAGCAGTAAGTAATGTCATCGCTGCTTTTTAAGCGATCCTGCACGCGTTTGTTGAACGCGAGGAAACTGGTTTCATCGAAAGCGTTATCCAGCGACAGCATGGGAACTTCATGACGCACTTGCTCAAATACGGTCAAGGGTGCAGCACCAACGCGTTGCGTGGGCGAATCAGGTGTAATCAGGTCGGGATGCTGCTCTTCAAGCGCTCGCAACTCACGCATTATGCGATCGTATTCAGCGTCCGGCACTTCCGGCGCATCCATAACGTGATAAAGATATTCGTGATGGCGCAGCGTAGTGCGCAGCTCGGTGATGTGATCCTGAACAGATTTCATAAAGCCCCATCAGATAAAAAACCCCCGACAAGCGGGGGTTTGCTAAAAACGTGTGTTAATTGTGCGCGTCGAACCTAAACGTCTACCACTTCGCGAATGCGAGCTTTGTAAGTTTCCAGCTTTTGCGGTGTCATCATGCGACGTTCATCATCCAGAACCACACCACCAACATCGTCTGCGATGCGCTGTGCTGACTGCAGCATCAGCTTAAAGTTCTGATGTGCGTCGCCATAGGACGGCACCATCATAAAGATGGAGATGCCTGGCGTGGAGAAGTCAGTCATGCCATCGGGATTGAATGAACCCGGTTTCACCATATTCGCCAGGCTAAACAGCACAGGGCCGCTTCCCGCTGGACTCAAATGACGATGGAAAATGTTCATTTCACCAAACTGGAAGCCCGCCTGCAAAATACCCTGCAACAGCGCTTCGCCGTTTAACTCACCACCAGAATGTGCCGCTACGTGCAGCACTAAAACTGCTTCTTTCGGTTTGTTCGCCGGCGCTTTCGCCGGTTCAGGCGCCGCAATCACTTCTGGCTCTGGCTCCGGCTCCGCCTGATAGGCAGGTTCAGGTTGTGCAGCTTCAAGTGGATCTAAATCCAACAGCGGATCGGCCTGAATTGATTGCGGAATGAACGGCGACTCAGCAGGCTGCTGAGGAACCGGTTCAGGACGCGGCTGCGGTTTTGGCTGCGGCGCGGGTGCCAGAAGCGGATCGCTTTCAGGCTGAGGCGCAACAGGGCGTGCCGCAGGTTGTCGCACAGGCTGCGTTGGCGCTGGCTTTTGCGGCGCCTCCGGCTGTGGCTCACGAATAGTGTCAAAACGCGGTTCCTGATGGCTTGGGCGCTCGTTGCGCACACGCACTTCGCCGACGCCTTCTTCATCGTCGTCGCTCAGGTTCTCATCATCATGTTCGTCACGTTGTTTTAGACGTTTGTGCGGGCGATCGCGGAACACTGACGAGCGCTCTTTACGGCTGGTCCACAGCCCGTGAAGAAGGAGCGCTATAATGGCGATCGCGCCAACAACGATTAATATCAGACGCAAATCCTGCATCATTGTATTCTCTGTTGTTCCAATACCTTGCCACCGCGGCAAACTTTATCCTCTAACTGTATTTGCCCTGCTACACAAGTGCAAGTCTGTGCAGTATTTTCTGACAAATAAGTAGGACGCCCACGCTTTTTCGCTGTTTTTTTACCCAAACGGCATCTTACCATGAGAAAAAGCCAGGTTATTATGCTCGTGCCTTAACATCTTCAGGAGAATTGCCTTTATGGATCGTGAGAATTCTGTCTCATCGTTTAACGGCGTGCATTACTTTAGTCGCGGTTGGAAGCTGGTGCGTATGCCAGGCATCCGCCGTTTTGTGGTTATCCCTTTACTCGTCAATATCGTGATATTAGGGGGCGCCTTTACATGGCTGTTCTATCGCCTCGGTAACTGGATCCCTGCGCTGATGGCACAGATTCCTGACTGGCTGCAGTGGTTAAGTTATCTGCTTTGGCCGTTGTCTGTTATTTCCATTGTGCTGGTGTTTAGCTACTTTTTCTCGACCATTGCAAACTTGATTGCTGCCCCCTTTTGCGGCTTGCTGGCCGAACAGTTAGAAGGTCGTTTAACCGGTAAACCGCTGCCGGACAGCGGTTGGCTCGGCATGATGAAAGATATTCCACGCATTATGAAACGCGAACTGCAAAAGCTAGGTTATTACCTGCCGCGAGCTTTGGGATTACTGCTGCTGTACTTTATTCCAGGCTTCGGTCAAACCGTTGCGCCGCTGCTGTGGTTTTTGTTCAGCGCGTGGATGCTGTCGATACAATATTGTGATTACCCGTTCGATAACCATAAAGTCAGCTTCCCGCGAATGCGTAGTGCGCTACGCCAGCACAAAACGGCCAATATGCAGTTTGGCGCCTTGGTCAGCCTGTTTACTATGATCCCCATTATTAACCTTGTCATTATGCCGGTTGCCGTCTGTGGCGCCACGGCGATGTGGGTTGATCGCTACCGCGCTGACCTGGTTCGCGCTGACCTGCGTTAAACTTATCAGCCTGCCTTATGCATTTTTCTTCAGGGCTTATTGCCACCTGACATATAGATATGCGATTTCTTTCCTTCCGCAGGGGAGCAGAAAAGGTATGCTCTGAGGGTTCCCAATAATTCATACAGTTAAGGGCAGGCTATGAGTAAGATCTATGAAGACAACTCTTTGACAATTGGTCATACGCCATTGGTTCGACTGAACCGCATCGGTAACGGCCGCATCCTGGCGAAGGTAGAATCCCGTAACCCGAGCTTCAGCGTAAAATGCCGTATCGGTGCCAATATGATTTGGGACGCAGAGAAACGCGGTATTTTAAAACCGGGTGTTGAATTGGTTGAACCCACCAGCGGCAACACGGGCATTGCGCTGGCTTACGTGGCTGCCGCTCGTGGCTATAAGCTGACACTGACCATGCCTGAAACCATGTCCGTTGAGCGCCGCAAGCTGCTTAAAGCGCTGGGCGCAACGCTGGTGTTGACCGAAGGCGCCAAAGGTATGAAAGGCGCAATTGGTAAAGCGGAAGAAATCGTAGCCACCGATCCCGATAAATATGTGCTGCTGCAGCAGTTCAGCAACCCAGCCAACCCAGAAATCCATGAAAAAACGACCGGTCCAGAAATCTGGGAAGATACCGATGGCGAAGTTGATGTGTTCATCGCCGGCGTGGGTACAGGCGGTACATTGACCGGCGTAAGTCGTTACATCAAAAATACCAAAGGCAAGAAAGAGCTCATCACTGTTGCTGTAGAGCCAACCGATTCACCGGTTATCGCTCAAGCGCTGGCAGGCGAAGAGATCAAACCAGGTCCGCATAAAATTCAGGGTATTGGCGCGGGCTTTATCCCAGGCAACCTTGATTTGGATTTGGTTGATCGCGTGGTTGCCATTTCTAACGAAGAGGCGATCAGCACGGCGCGTAAGCTGATGGAAGAAGAAGGCATTCTGGCAGGTATCTCTTCGGGTGCCGCGGTTGCTGCAGCACTAAAACTGCAAGAAGACGAAGCCTTCGCCAACAAAAATATTGTTGTCATTCTCCCCTCTTCCGGCGAGCGCTATCTTAGCACCGCATTGTTTGCCGATCTCTTCACTGAAAAAGAGCTTCAGCAGTAAGGCTGATAGTCTGAAATTGCCGAAAAAAGCACCCAAATGGGTGCTTTTTTGTGGTGTAGATCTCACTTTCACTACCCTGCAGATTGATTTCAATGATGCGGCTCTGGTATTTAGACAGCCAATTATTTCGATGCCTGAAATTAATCCATTCTTGAAATGGATCAAGCTGAATCGATTTACGGATTTGGCGAAACGGCGAATCACGGCATAATTAAAAACAGAAAAGCCCTCGACTTGTTTTGTGATGCTTTTCTGGAATGAATAACTCATTCATGCGCATTAATTGGTCAGCTTGACGCTATACCAGCGCACCTACACAGGCTAAAGTGTTGGCTCCAGGCTAGACTTTAGATTCATAACACCAATCCTGATAACGTTGGGGAAATAGAATGTTTCAGCAAGAAGTTACCATTACCGCGCCAAACGGTCTGCATACTCGCCCAGCTGCGCAATTTGTTAAAGAAGCCAAAGCTTTTCAGTCAGAAATCACCGTGACCTCTAACGGTAAATCAGCGAGCGCAAAAAGCCTGTTCAAACTTCAGACTCTGGGTTTGACTCAAGGCACCGTTGTTACTCTTTCCGCGGAAGGTGAAGACGAGCAGAAAGCAGTTGAGCATCTGGTTAAATTGATGGCAGAACTGGAGTAATCTCCTTTTCGCTTTCAGAAAACTGACTCCTCTGCGCCATTGAGTGCAAACATCTTGATCGCGGACAACTTGTCCGCGATATTGCTTCCGTAGAGTACGTGTCCCGTGACAATGGCACCGCAAAGAGTCAATCAGCCATCGTGATTAAAAGGTAGGGTTATGATTTCAGGCATTTTAGCATCACCAGGTATCGCTTTCGGCAAAGCTCTGCTGCTGAAAGAAGACGAGATCGTCATCAACCGCAAAAAGATTTCTGATGACCAGGTTGAGCAGGAAGTTCAGCGCTTCCTCGAAGGACGCGGCAAAGCGGCCATTCAACTGGAAGCTATTCGAGTCAAAGCGGGTGAGTCCCTCGGTGAAGAGAAAGCTGCCATCTTCGAAGGCCACATCATGTTGCTGGAAGACGAAGAGCTGGAGCAGGAAATCATTGACCTCATCAAGAAAGAGCACGCCAGCGCAGATGCTGCGGCTTATTCGGTGATTGATGGCCAGGCGAAAGCGTTAGAAGAGCTGGACGACGAATACCTGAAAGAGCGTGCCGCTGACGTACGCGATATTGGTAAGCGTTTACTGCAAAACATCTTAGGTCTGCACATTGTTGATCTGAGTGCTATTCAAGACGAATCCATTCTGGTGGCTAAAGATTTGACCCCATCAGAAACCGCGCAGCTAAACCTGAAAAAGGTGCTGGGCTTTATCACCGATCTGGGTGGTCGTACTTCACATACCTCAATCATGGCGCGTTCTCTTGAGATCCCAGCGATTGTGGGTACCGGTAATGTTACCACTTCAGTCAAAAACGGCGATTTCCTGATCATTGATGGCGTAAATAACACCATTTATGTCAATCCAGATGAAGCAAAACTGGATGAGCTGAAAGCCGTTCAAACACAATATCTCTCTGAAAAACATGAATTAGCCAAACTGAAAGATCTGCCTGCTATCACGCTGGATGGACATCAGGTTGAAGTTTGCGCCAACATCGGTACGGTACGCGATATCGCCGGTGCCGAGCGTAACGGTGCTGAAGGCGTAGGCCTGTATCGTACTGAATTCTTGTTTATGGACCGCGATTCACTGCCAACCGAAGAAGAGCAATTCCAGGCGTATAAAGCTGTCGCTGAAGGCATGGGTTCGCAAGCGGTAATTGTGCGTACCATGGATATCGGCGGTGACAAAGATCTGCCTTACATGAACCTGCCGAAAGAAGAAAACCCCTTCCTCGGCTGGCGCGCCATTCGTATTGCTATGGATCGCAAAGAGATTCTGCATGCGCAGCTGCGCGCTATTTTACGTGCATCCTCTTTTGGTAAGCTGCGTATCATGTTCCCGATGATCATTTCGGTTGAAGAAGTTCGCAGCCTGAAAGCGGAACTGGAGCTGCTGAAAGCGCAATTGCGTGAAGAAGGCAAAGCATTTGATGAGACCATTGAAGTCGGCATTATGGTCGAAACACCCGCTTCTGCGGTCATTGCGCGTCATCTGGCGAAGGAAGTCGATTTCTTCAGTATTGGGACAAACGATCTGACGCAGTATACTCTGGCGGTTGATCGTGGTAATGATTTGATATCGCACCTGTATAACCCAATGACGCCGTCCGTGCTGAACTTAATCAAGCAAGTCATTGATGCTTCTCATGCTGAAGGCAAGTGGACTGGCATGTGTGGTGAGCTGGCAGGTGACGAACGTGCTACACTACTGTTACTGGGAATGGGGCTGGACGAATTCAGCATGAGTGCCATTTCTATCCCAAGCATCAAGAAAATTATTCGTAATACGAATTTTGAAGATGCGAAGGAGTTGGCGGAGCAGGCTCTGGCTCAACCTACAGCGGAAGATTTAATGAACCTGGTTAACAAGTTCATCAAAGAAAAAACGCTCTGCTGATCCGCTAGATGCTGGCCCCAAATTACTGCTTAGGAGAAGATCATGGGTTTGTTTTCTAAACTTTTTGGCGATAAAACAGATAGCGCTGGGACAATTGACATCGTAGCGCCTCTGTCAGGCGAAATCGTGAACATTGAAGACGTACCAGATGTGGTGTTTGCTGAAAAAATTGTAGGCGATGGAATCGCAATCAAACCGAGCGGCAACAAAATGGTTGCACCGGTTGATGGCAAAATCGGCAAGATTTTTGAAACTAACCACGCTTTTTCAATCGAGTCTGAAAATGGTATCGAGCTGTTTGTTCACTTCGGCATCGACACGGTTGAACTGAAAGGTGAAGGCTTCAAACGTATCGCTGAAGAAGGCCAGCTGGTCAAAAAAGGCGATGTGATTATTGAGTTCGATTTACCGTTGCTGGAAGAGAAAGCAAAATCAACCCTTACACCTGTTGTCATCTCCAACATGGATGAGATCAAGGAAATGATCAAGCTGACTGGCCAGGTCACCGTAGGCGAAACGCCGGTGATTCGCATTAAGAAGTAAGCGACATCAGAATTGAAAAACGGCACCTTCGGGTGCCGTTTTTGTTCATAATAAAGCGTGACTACGCTTTGTGCCTGGTTAACGCAGCAAAGAGAGTTTTAAAGCTGCCAACGCGGTAGGCGAATCGTTAATTCCAACCCGCCCTCTGGGCGATTCAGCGCTTTGATTTCACCATGATGCGCCAGAACGACTTTGCGGACGATCGCCAGTCCTAAACCATATCCTTTGCCCATCAGCGGTGAATTTACCCGAACAAAGGGATCGAAGATGCTAGAGAGTTTCTCTTCATCAACGCCCGGCCCTTGATCGCAGACGCGAATCGCCAACCATTGGTTTTCGGCCTGCAAACGCACCTCAATATGTTGTCCCTTCATTGAAAAGCGCAGCGCGTTTCGTAACACGTTCTCCACCCCGCGCCGAACCAACTCAGCATTGCCGCGCACGGTATAATCTGCATTTTCATCGACAAAAAAATCAACTTTCACGCCAGGAATCTGCGCTTCATAACGCACATCCGTCACCACGGCATGCAGCAGTCCGGTCAGATCAAAGTACTGCTCATCCGGCATGCTTTCATGCTCAGCGCGCGAGAGCGTAAGCAGCTCGCCGATCATTTTATCCAGCCGCCGCGCCTCTTCATCAATGCGATCCAGCGATGCGTTAACGCTTTCAGGCGTTTGTCGCGCCAGGCCGGTTGCCAACTGCAAGCGCGCCAGCGGTGAACGCAACTCATGCGAAATATCATGCAGCAACTCTTCGCGGGTACGCACCAGCGTATCAAGCCGCTCTACCATCGCGTCAAACGCCTGCGCCACGCTTGAAAGTTCGTCATGGCGCTTACGCATTATCGGATAGAGTCGCACGCTTAAATCGCCGTCTGCGACGCGGGAGAATCCTTCCCGCAGTTGACGCATTGGCCGTGTCAGGTTCCACGCCAACAGCAAACTGAACAGCAACCCTACCGCGCCGGCGAAAATAAACATCGGTGTAGGGATATTCAGAATACTGTGCGGCATATCCATTCGGCTATCTTCGCGCATGCCTTTGACGTCGTAGCGCAGCTCGTACTGTTTACCGTCCGCGCCTTTTACCCAGCGCACAATCACATCAGGAATATGCCCTTCAAAGGGTGGGTTAAATCCTTCCGGCAACATTTCACCTTGTACCGGTTTGTCATGCTGAAGGATTTTAAAGAACTGGCGATCGTTGGGTTCCCAATCCGCCATCATGTCATTCAACGAGCTTGGACCACCGCGCTCAAGCACTGAAACTACCGAGGCCATCTGCAAATTCACAATACGACGAATAGCGATGACTTCTGGCGGTTCATGATGATTACCCGAAATGGAAAACCCAAGCCATATCAACTGACTAATAATAACGAACACCACCCAGAAGCCGATGAGGATCTTCCAGAACATGCGTCCGCGATAGCTGTATTTCATCGAATGCGATAACCAATGCTGCGAACGGTTTCAATATTGACGCTATCTGCGGTTAATGCGCTGAGCTTCTGACGAATATTGCTGATATGCACATCAACGCTGCGATCATAAGCTTCACGCGGACGCCCTAATCCCTTCTCTGATAACTCATCTTTTGACACCACACGATCGGGCGCACGCAACAGCAGATCGAGCAGATTAAATTCTGAGGCCGTGAGATCGAAGGCATTGCCCTGCCATTCGGTCATGCGCGTAGCCGGATTCAGCGTCAACTCGCCCCAGCGCAGCAGCTCCTTTTTATCCGGCAAGGGTGCCTGCTCTTCAAAGCGACGCAGCACGGCGCGCAGTCGCGCAACCAGCTCGCGCGGATAGCATGGCTTGGGTACATAATCGTCAGCGCCCATTTCCAGGCCAATAACGCGATCAATATTATCGCCCTTGGCGGTTAGCATGATCACTGGCATGCGGCTGTTCTGGCGGATCTGGCGTAACACATCAATGCCGCTCATGTCTGGCAGCATGATATCGAGAATAATGGCGGTATATTGCCCAGAAAGCGCGCCTTCAACACCCGCACTTCCGGTTAAAACCAGATGTGCATCAAAGCCTTCCGTAATCAGATATTGGCTCAACATGGTGCCCAGTTCTAAATCGTCATCAACAAGCAGAATTTTCATTTTTATCTCTCGTACAAAATTGCGGCTATTCTGTCCTGAACTAGCTTCGGACGCAGCTGGTTTTACGCGATCCTTACGGATTTAGCGCCAGAAGATTCTCAAGCTGACTATAGACAAAAAAGGCTTGTTGGCCCTAATTGAGCCAACAAGCCTTTTTAGAAAGCGGGAAATTAGCGATAAATGCCGGTTGAAAGGTAACGATCGCCACGATCGCAAATAATCGCGACCACGACGCTGCCAGGATGCGCAGCGGCAATGCGTAAGGCGCCGGCTACTGCGCCACCTGAGCTTACGCCACAGAAAATGCCTTCTTTTCTTGCCAGCGCACGCATGGTTTCTTCGGCTTCCTGCTGCGACATGTCCATCACATCATCCACTAAATCGGGACGATAAATACCAGGCAGATACGCCAAAGGCCAACGGCGGATACCGGGAATACTGCTGCCCTCGCTTGGCTGCAGACCAATCACTTGCACACCGGTTTTATGTTCTTTGAGGTAACGTCCCACACCGGTAATAGTCCCCGTGGTGCCCATGCTGGAAACAAAATGGGTCATGCGTTGGTGTGATTGTTGCCACAACTCCGGGCCGGTAGTTTGGTAATGACCCAGCGGATTATCAGGATTGTTGAACTGATCGAGCACCCTACCCTCGCCGCGTGCAGCCATTTCCTGCGCTAAATCACGCGCCCCCTCCATGCCCTGCTCGCGGCTAACTAATATTAACTCCGCACCGTAAGCACGCATCGCATCTTGCCGTTCCTGACTCATGTTTTCGGGCATCAGCAGACGCAGCGCATAACCTTTCATGGCGGCAATCATCGCTAAAGCGATACCGGTATTACCGCTGGTGGCTTCTATCAAGCGATCGCCTGGTTTAATATCCCCACGCAATTCGGCCTGATTAATCATCGACCAAGCGGCGCGGTCTTTCACCGAGCCAGCGGGATTATTGCCTTCCAATTTAAGCCAAACTTCGCTGCCGTTGGCGGGTGTGAGGCGCTGCAATTTAATCAACGGCGTGTTGCCGATGGTATTTTCGAGAGTTGTCACGGTGCATTTCCCGGAAAAAAAACCTTTTATATCCAAGTCACAAACGCGTTTTTTGCCCATGCTGATTCCAGCCAGTGGCTTCCGTCAGCTAACTCGCTTGCCGCCTTCCTGCGACTTGAATGGTTTAGGTTTTAAAGAAGAAAAGTAAAAAAGGGCGGGATTCGCTCCCGCCCTATGTTGAAAAGAAAATATCAGGCGCTCTGAGCAAAGGCAACAGCGCGCAGCGGCGTTTTGTCTTGATAGAGACGCGCCTGTTGTAATCCGACAAACAGGCGTTCGCCACGGATTGGCGCCGTTTGGTCACCTTCAAACACCAGCGCGAAAGGCTCACTCTGCCAGCCGCTCGGCTGCACCACCAGCTGCCAGAAATGGCCGCGTGGGCTGACTTCTAAAATTTGTACCGGTAGCGGCGTTTCAAGGCTGCTCTGACGAGAAACGTCAATTTCCCATGGACGCAGGAACAGATCGACCTTGCCTTGATGCGCTGGCGTGTAGCCCAGCGGCCAGTGATGCGCACCCACATGGAACTGCGAGCCGTGGATTTCGCCATCAAAGCGGTTCACTTCGCCCAGGAATTCCAGCACAAAACGGGTCGATGGATCGCGCCATACGTCGTCTGGCGTACCCACCTGTTCGATGTTGCCTTGGCTCATCACCACGACACGATCGGCCACTTCCATCGCCTCTTCCTGATCGTGAGTCACGAACACGCTGGTAAATTTCAATTCTTCATGCAACTGACGCAGCCAGCGACGCAACTCTTTGCGCACCTGCGCATCCAGCGCGCCGAAAGGTTCGTCGAGCAGCAGGATTTGTGGTTCAACTGCCAGCGCACGCGCCAACGCCACTCGCTGCTTCTGACCACCCGACAGCTGAGCCGGAAAACGGTTTGCCAGATGAGCCAGTTGCACCATCTCCAGCAAACGCGTCACACGCTGTTTAATCTCTGCTGCAGAAGGACGCTCGCGGCGCGGCAGCACCGTCAGGCCAAAAGCGATATTGTCGAACACCGTCATGTGGCGGAACAGCGCATAGTGTTGGAACACGAATCCCACTTGACGATCGCGCGCATGCAGCGTGCTCACATCTTTGTTATGGAACCGAATTTGTCCGCTGTTTTGATGTTCTAACCCGGCAATAATACGCAGCAGCGTCGTTTTGCCTGAACCGGACGGCCCCAGCAGCGCCATCATCTCGCCAGAAAGAATATCCAAAGAGATATCGTTCAGCACCGATGTGCGACCGAATGATTTATTGATCTGTTTAATCTCAATGCTCATGATTTTCCTCCTGTTGCGAGCGGTTGTGCTGATGCTCTAAGCGCCATTGCACAATGCTTTTCAGAAACAGCGTCACTATCGCCATCAGGGTCAACAGCGCAGCAGCCGTAAATGCGCCTACCGTGTTGTAATCCTGATGCAGTAATTCAACCTGAAGCGGCAAAGTATAGGTTTCGCCACGAATCGATCCCGAAACCACCGAGACCGCACCAAATTCTCCAATTGCGCGTGCGTTGGTCAGCACCACGCCGTACAGCATTGCCCAGCGAATATTGGGCAGCGTTACGCGGCGAAACATCTGCCAACCGGACGCGCCCAGTAACACCGCCGCTTCATCTTCGTGGCTGCCCTGGCTCAGCATCACCGGCACCAGTTCACGCACCACAAACGGACAGGTGACAAAGATTGTCGCCAGCACCATGCCAGGCCAAGAGAACATGACCTGGATATTATGCGCATCCAGCCAGCCGCCCGCCGGGCCGTTAACGCCCCAGAACAGCAAATACATCAGCCCCGCCACCACCGGCGAAACTGCAAATGGAATATCGAACATCGTCAGTAACAGCTGGCGACCCGGAAAGGTAAAACGCGTTACCAGCCAGGCCAGCAGCGTGCCGAAGACCAAATTAACCGGCACGGTAATCAGCGCTACCAGCACCGTTAACCAGATGGCATGCAGCATGTCGCCATCCATCAAGTTGCTGAAAGTCAGGCCCAATCCTTTATGGAGCGCTTCGTAGAAGATTGAAGCCATCGGCACCACTAACAGCAAAATGGAGATCAGCGCACCTGTGCCAATCAAAAACCATTTGCCCCAATTCACCGGCTGACGGTCGGCTCGATTGATTTGCGTAATCTCTGCCATTACTGACCTCCCAGACGGCGACCAAAGCGGCTCTGCAAGGTATTAATACCAAACAGCAGCAGCAGCGACGCAGCAAGAATCACCGAGGCGATAGCGCTGGCCGCAGGATAATCAAACTCCTGTAAACGCACAAAAATCATCAGCGAGGTCACTTCGGTTTTCCACGCGATGTTACCGGCGATGAAAATCACGGCGCCAAACTCGCCGAGGCTACGGGTAAACGACAGCGCGGTGCCGGCCAGCAATGCGGGTGCCACTTCGGGTAGCACGACGCGGCGAAAGCTCTGCCACGGTGTTGCGCCTAAAGTTTCTGCCGCTTCTTCATATTCCGGGCCTAACTCTTCCAGCACCGGTTGTACTGTACGAACAACGAACGGGATGCTGGTAAACGCCATGGCGATGGCAATACCAATCCAGGTGTAAGAAATTTTGATATCAAACTGAGCAAACCATTGACCGTACCAGCCGTTGACCGAGAAGAGACCAGCCAGGGTTAACCCCGCCACCGCTGTTGGCAGCGCAAAGGGTAAATCCATCAAGCCATCAAGAATGGTGCGTCCTGGAAAACGGTAGCGCGTTAAAATCCACGCCATTAACATGCCAAACACGGCGTTAAACAGTGATGCCACACCGGCTGCAATTAGCGTGACTTTATACGCCGCGATCAGCTGCGGATTAGTAATCACATCCCAATATTGCTGCAGCGTCATGTGCGATAGTTGCATGATCACTGCACTGATCGGCAGCAGTAGAATTAAACAGGTGAACAGCAGGCTGGTGCCGAGGCTGAGTCCGAAGCCGGGCAGAACCCGTTTTTGGCTAGCTGCAAACATTATCCACGCCCCGCCGCTAACAGTTTGTCCAGTTCGCCACCGCTGACGAAGTGGGTTTTCATTACGTTATCCCAACTGCCGAACGCATCCTCAACCCGGAACAGATCGGTTTGCGGAAAGCGGTCTTTCTGTTCAGCCATCAGCTGTGGATTGCTCACGCGATAGTAATATTGCGTGATGATTTTTTGCGCTTCCGGCGTGTACAGGAAGTTCAGATAAGCTTTAGCGGCCTCTGCGGTGTTGTTGTGCTCGACATTTTTATCGACCCACGCCACCGGAAACTCCGCCAGAATATTGGTTTTTGGCACCACGACTTCGTAGTCATCTTTGCCATATTGATTGCGAATGTTGTTCACTTCAGATTCGAAACTGATCAATACATCACCCAAGCCTCGCTCAGCAAAGGTGGTTGTCGCCCCGCGTCCGCCGGTATCGAACACTTCTACATTCTTCAAAAACTGGGTCATAAATGCTTCAGTTTTGGCTTTATCACCGCCGTCCACTTTATTCGCTACGCCCCACGCGGCCAAATAGGTGTAACGCCCGTTGCCTGAGGTTTTAGGATTAGGAAAGATCAGCTTTACGTCTTTACGGGTTAAATCGGACCAGTCATGGATTTGCTTTGGATTTCCCTTACGGACCAGAAACGCCATGGTGGAATAAAACGGAGAACTGTTATTTGGCAGACGGGTTTTCCAGTCGGCTGGGATCAGATTGCCCTTGTCATGTAACACCTGCACGTCAGTGACCTGATTGTAAGTCACGACATCAGCGCGCAGACCTTGCAGAATAGCCAACGCCTGTTTGGATGAACCCGCATGTGACATCTTGATCGACAACTTATCGTTGGGGTGAGTGGCATCCCACTGTGTGGCAAACGGCGCATTCAGGGCAACAAACAGCTCACGTGAAACATCGTAAGAGCTGTTAAGCAATTCAGTTGCGTTAGCTGCGCCTGCCAGGCTCAGTGACAACGCGATACCGCTAACGATTTTTTTCATCGCTTTAAGAGTCATTTGGCACCCTGAAAAAGTTTGATGCGGATCTCGCCCGCTGAGGCACCAGTTTATTTATAACTCAGTGAAAACCTGTAACGGTTTTATATATCGTTTGATGATTTCAAAGTCGAAAAAAGCATAAGACACTGGCAAAGTTTATGTGGGATTCAGTAATGCCTGGCGGGGAGTGAGGCTTTGCGCTTTTAATGCGGCGATATTGCAGGCAGCGGCGATGTTAGTTCAGTGATTCAGCCCCTTCTGCACTGAATCAGTGTTGAACAGTTTTAGTTGATTAAAGCATCAGCGCTGCCAAATGATTTTGCTCAGCTTCCAGTTTTTCAGCGTGTCGTCTGACGGCATCAAGCCTTCTGGACCGTGCCCTTCACCGCTATAAACATAGCGTAAATGCTGGCCGGCCGGTGCGCGACACTCAACATCCCGACTATCCAGACCGGAAGCCAGCGCACAGTTGTTGAAGGCTTTGCTGTATTTATCGCTGAAAGCATCACCGATTTTGCTGCCATCGCTGCTGACGATATTGGCGTCCATGACTTCAACGCGCTCAACACGACTCTGGCCGTAAATCACCAGCTTAACCTGGCCTTCATCCAGCGCCTGCCAAAAGGAGACAACCTCACCATTCTGACCGCGCATGCCCTGACGCAAGTCGTAATTGCCGTTCAGCCCCTCTTTAATGGCGCTTTCGGTCATGGGTGTCGCGGCATTAAGGCCGCCGACGCCTTGTTCGGTAGCGGTTAGCGATGCGCCAAACCAGTTCCACGGCAACGCCGATGACCAATGATAACTCAGCGGATTCCACCAACTTACCTGCTGGCTGCTGTTAGCGCCGGAGCCGGAACTGGCGCAGCCGCTCAGCATAACGGCGACAATCAGTAGCGTGGAACGAACAGCTTTCATGCAAACTCCTGTTAATGAAATACTCAGTAAATGAAATGCTCAGTGGCGGAACTGATTGGAGTCGTAAAGCGGCAAAAAGTTTATTCGAGATGATGTTCAGGTGAAAAGCAGTCGCGCAGCCGGGTATTGAACTGGAGCCAGAGCAGCGCCAGCAGATCAAACAGCGTTAACAGCAGCGGCAGCGGAGAACTCAGTAGATCGCCCTGTGTGAACTGAACACCTTGCCACAGCAAATTAACCCACAGTGATAACAGCAGCACGTTGCGCCAGTATTGCCACAGGCGCGGCCAGCGGGTGCGATAACCGGTCAGTAGCATACCGAGCAGCGCTGGTGTGCCTAACGCCAACCCGATCCAAAAAGCCTGTCGATCGGGATAAAATAGCGCCAGGAGATCGTTACCTTGTTGTCGTGAAGCGCCCGCCATCACCAGCAGCAGCCAGGTTCGCGCCAGCAACAGCATAATCGGCCAAAAAAGAAACGGCAGCCGCAGCTGCCCTTTGCCGTCATATTCATCCGGCAGATATTTCAGCACATTAATACTCACGATCTTCTATCAATCGTTTGCCCAGCAGCATCACGTCAACCGGTTCGTAATCCAGCTTCTCGTAAAACGCCACCACCTGATCATTCTCTTCGCGCACCATCAGATGGATTTTCGGACAGCCGCGCGCAATCAGTTTTTTTTCCAGGCGATTCATCAACGCATTGGCAAAGCCACGTCCCTGATAATCGGGATGCACGGCCAGGTAATAAGCAGCACCACGATGACCATCGTAACCGCCCATCAGCGTGCCAACCACTTCCCCACCCACTTCGGCCACAAGGAAAAGTTCGGGGTCGTGATTCATCTTACGTTCGATGTCCATTTCAGGATCGTTCCACGGACGTAACAAATCGCAACGTTCCCAGAGCGTGATCACTTCTTCAAAATCTTCCTGGCGGAAGGCGCGGATTTCCATCGTCTTTACCTGCAATTAAGCACAATTTGCTGATTATCACGCATTCTTTGCGCTGCGCAACCCTGGAAAAGCCGAGCGCGGAGAAAAACAACGGTTTTTTCTGTTCGCGAGCTGAAATACAAAGTAAAGCCCTGAAATAGTTCCGTGCTCGCGAGTGGCATAACGTTACGATATAACACTGGGCACTATTTTCGCTGTTCTCGCTACGCTAATGGATTTGCACATGAAATTGCTCAAGCATTTGACCAACCGCCGCCAACTGTTGCTTTCCGGCATCGCGTTGGCCATTTTGTCGCCGCGCGGCGTAATGGCGAAAGAACAAGAGACGACGCTGCGCGCCTCATCGCGTCACTCGCAGCCGGCTCCATCCGCTAAAAACGGCAAGCGTATCGTGATGATCGATCCGGGCCACGGCGGCATCGATTCCGGGGCGGTCGGCGGTGAAGGATCTGAAGAAAAACATATCGTGCTCGAAATTGCTAACAATGTGCGCCGCCAGTTGCAGGATCATCCGCGCATCGAAGTACGTCTGACGCGCGACAGCGATCACTTTATTCCGCTTTATCAGCGCGTGGAAATTGCCCATCAACACGGTGCCAATCTGTTTATGTCGATTCATGCCGATGGCTTTACCAGCCCAGATGCCAACGGCGCGTCGGTTTTCGCGCTCTCGAATCGCGGGGCCAGCAGCACCATGGCGCGCTATCTGTCAAAAAGAGAAAACGACGCTGATAAAATTGGCGGCGCGCAAGTGCAGCAGCAGGATCACTATTTGCAGCAAATTCTGTTCGATTTGGTGCAAACCGACACCATAAAAAATAGCCTGACGCTGGGTAAACACGTACTCGATCAGATTCGCCCTGTGCATCATCTGCACAGTCAGCATACCGAGCAGGCGGCTTTTGCGGTGCTGAAATCGCCTTCTATTCCCTCGGTGCTGGTCGAAACGTCTTTTATTACTAATCCACGCGAAGAGCAGTTACTCGGCACCAGCGCGTTTCGGCAAAAAATTGCCAGTGCCATCGCCAATGGCATCGTCAACTACTTTGATGAGTACGATCGTCGCCCGGCTTAGGTATAATCACGCCAAATTTTTTAACAGTAAGCGATATGCATGTCTGATATTTCCCGCGTAAAAGCCTTTCTGCTGCAGCTGCAGGAGGATATTTGTCACCGCCTCGCCGCCGAAGATGGCAGTGCCAAATTTGTCGAAGATAGCTGGCAACGCCCAGGCGGCGGCGGCGGACGTAGCCGTGTGCTGCGTAATGGCGCGGTATTTGAGCAGGCGGGCGTCAACTTTTCCCATGTGCATGGCGACCAAATGCCCTCTTCGGCAACCGCACACCGCCCTGAACTGGCGGGACGCAGTTTTGAAGCGATGGGCGTTTCGTTAGTGGTCCACCCTAACAATCCCTATGTTCCTACCAGCCACGCCAATGTGCGCTTTTTTATTGCCGAAAAACCGGGTGCCGAACCGGTGTGGTGGTTTGGCGGCGGCTTTGATCTCACGCCCTTTTACGGTTTCGAAGAGGATGCGCTGCACTGGCACCAAACTGCCTTTAATCTGTGCCAGCCGTTTGGTGATGAAGTCTATCCACGCTACAAAAAATGGTGCGATGACTATTTTTACATCAAGCACCGTGACGAGCAGCGCGGCATTGGCGGGCTGTTTTTTGATGACCTGAATGCGCCTGATTTTGAACACTGTTTCAACTTCATGCAGGCGGTTGGCAACGGTTTTCTTGACGCCTATCAACCGATTGTGGCACGTCGTAAAGATCATCCGTGGGGCGATCACGAGCGCCAGTTCCAACTGTACCGCCGCGGACGTTATGTCGAGTTCAATCTGGTGTGGGATCGCGGCACGCTGTTTGGTTTGCAGACTGGCGGTCGCACCGAATCGATCCTGATGTCAATGCCACCGCTGGTACGGTGGGAATATGATTACCAACCTGAAGCGAATTCGCCAGAAGCGGCGCTGTACCGTGATTTCTTACCCGTTCGCGACTGGCTTTCGCTTAATCCGCGAAAGTAACGGCATCCAGCTTGCCATTGCGCGATTCGCTTGCGCTCAGCCTGCCAAAATAATGGGCGCTGTATCAAGGCGGCAAAAGCAATCATTCCGATGCGCTTACTGATGTCAGCGATTCGGATGATTGCTTGCAGCCAATGCAGAGACAGCGCCAAGTATGAAGGCAGGTTATAAAGGTTGGGTCTGTGCTTCTACCACCGCCAACGCCACCATATTGACAATCCGCCGCACCGAGGCGATGCGCGTCAATATATGCACCGGCTTGGTAATGCCCATCAACACCGGCCCGACCGTGACGCCTTCCGAACAGGATACGCGCAGTAGGTTGTAACTAATACGCGCCGCTTCGACGTTCGGCATGATCAACAGGTTCGCCGTCCCTTTCAGCGGGCTATCCGGCATTACGTCGCGGCGGATGCTTTCAATTAACGCCGCATCGCCGTGCATTTCACCGTCAATTTCTAGCTCTGGCGCGCGCTGTTTAATCAGCGCCAGCGCGTCACGCATTTTACGTGCGCCTGGCGCATTGGAGGTCCCATAGCTGGAATGCGACAGCAGTGCAATCCGCGGTTCAATACCAAATCGCCGCACGGTTTCAGCGGCCATCAAGGTGATATCTGCGAGCTGGTCTGGCGTTGGATCTTCATTGACGTAGGTATCAGCGATAAACGTATTGCCGCTGGGCAGCAGCAATGCGTTCATGGCACTCGCCACCTTCACGTCATCACGAAAACCAAATACATTTTCAATCACCTCATAATGCTTACGATAATCGCCGATAGTGCCGCAGATTAACGCGTCGGCTTCACCACGATGCACCATGATGGCCCCAATCAGTGTGGGATTGCCGATTACCGCGCGCTGCGCCTCTTCCGGTGAAACCCCACGCCGCTTCATGATCTGGTAATACTCATTCCAGTATTCTTTGAAGCGCGGATCGGATTCATTGTTCACCACCTCAAAATCTTTACCCGCCTCAATTTTCAGGCCCTGCTTTTGTAGGCGCATCGCAATGACGTTAGGACGCCCAATGAGAATCGGCTTTGCCATGCCAAGCGACACCAGCTCTTGTGTTGCATGCAGCACACGAATCTCCTCTCCTTCGGCTAACACCACGCGTTTTGGCGCTTTGCGTGCCTGGGAAAAAATCGGCTTCATGAACAGGTTGGTTTTATAAACAAACTCAGTGAGCTGTTCGCGATAGGCATCAAAGTCTTGAATGGGCCGTGTCGCAACCCCAGACTCCATCGCCGCTTTAGCCACGGCGGGCGCGATTTTCACGATTAAGCGCGGATCAAACGGTTTGGGGATCAAATATTCCGGGCCAAAGCTCAGATCCTGATCGTCATACGCCGACGCGACGACATCGCTCTGCTCAGCCTGCGCCAGCGCCGCAATGGCATGCACCGCCGCCAGCTTCATCTCTTCGTTGATGGCCGTGGCTCCGACATCAAGCGCCCCACGAAAGATAAAGGGAAAGCACAGCACATTGTTGACCTGATTAGGGAAGTCAGAGCGACCGGTACAGATAATCGCGTCAGGCCGCACCGCTTTTGCCAGCGGTGGCATGATTTCGGGTTCCGGGTTTGCCAGCGCCAATATCAACGGATCTTTGGCCATTTTTTCCACCATCTCTGGCGTCAGTACTTTTGGTCCTGAACAGCCAAGGAAGATGTCTGCATGAGTAATCACCTCTTCCAGCTTACGCTTGCCGTTGTCCTTGATGGCGTACTCCGCTTTGGTCTGCGCCATGTTCTCTTCACGACCTTGATAAATCACCCCTTTTGAATCGCAGACCACAATGTTGTGCTTCTGCAATCCCAGCGCCACCAGCAAATTCAGGCAGGCGATAGCAGAAGCGCCCGCACCGGAGACCACCAGTCGTACATCAGAAATGGCTTTATTGACGATGGTTAAGCCATTGATCACCGCGGCGGTACAGATAATTGCAGTGCCGTGTTGATCGTCGTGGAACACCGGAATCTTCATCCGTTTACGCAACTGCTGTTCAATATAAAAACATTCGGGCGCTTTGATATCTTCAAGGTTAATGCCGCCAAATGTCGGCTCCAGTGCGGCAATCACTTCAATCAGCTTGTCAGGATCCAGCTCATCAATTTCGAGGTCGAACACGTCGATGCCCGCGAATTTCTTGAACAAGACGCCTTTACCTTCCATCACGGGTTTACCCGCCAGCGCGCCGATGTTACCCAAACCCAGCACTGCGGTACCATTGGAGATCACCGCCACCAGATTGCCACGTGCGGTGTATTTGTGCGCCGCCAGCGGATCTTTAGCGATTTCCAAACAGGGTGCTGCCACGCCTGGCGAGTAGGCCAGCGCCAGATCGCGCTGCGTCGCTAACGGTTTAGTGGGTGAAACCTGAATCTTGCCGGGGGTAGGAAATTGATGAAAATCGAGCGCGCTTTGCTTCAGTTGATCATCCATTTGGCATCCTTAGTCGCCAGGGAAAGTCGCACCAGTATAGGAATCATTACGCAGCAAGACGGTGAAGGCGCTCAAAGAAGCTCATTGTTAAACGGCACAGATTGTCACAGCTCCCCCAGCGTCATTTGCTTCGGCTGCTATGCTTATAGGTGGAATAAGGCGCACCCCACGGTTTAACACCGCATGACGGCAATTTCGCTCCATTCCCCTGGCAACAATCAGAGAAACCGCATTTTCATACGAAAGTGTCTGTTGCAAGGTTATGAGCCTGTGTTACCGGAAACAGAACGGCTGCGAGGCCAAAGGTGTCCCCTTTTCGCTTTAATGATTTCTTTTCAAGGAGTTTAGAGATGAACCAGCTAGAAGCCCTAAAACAGTTCACCACCGTCGTGGCGGACAGTGGCGATATCGAGTCGATTCGCAACTACCATCCTGAAGACGCTACGACCAATCCTTCCCTCATCCTTAAAGCTTCCGGTCTCGACGCCTATAAACATTTGATTGATGACGCTATCGACTACGCCAAAAAGCAAGGCGGCAGCAAAGAGACGCAGATCATCAATGCCAGCGACAAAGTGGCCATTAACCTCGGTATGGAAATCCTGAAAAGCATACCAGGCCGTGTTTCGACCGAAGTGGATGCGCGCCTCTCCTTCGATCGTGGCATGTGTGTCACCAAAGCAGAAAAACTGGTTCGCCTGTACGAAGAGTATGGCATTGATCGCTCTCGTATCTTGATCAAGCTGGCGTCAACCTGGGAAGGTATTCGTGCCGCGGAAGAGCTGGAGAAAAACGGCATCAAATGTAACCTGACGCTGCTGTTCTCTTTTGCTCAAGCGCGTGCCTGTGCCGAAGCTGGCGTGTTCCTGATTTCACCGTTCGTGGGACGTATTTATGACTGGTACAACAGCCGTAAACCGCTGGACCCGTATGTAGCCGATGAGGATCCCGGCGTGAAATCTGTGCGTCGTATCTACGACTACTACAAAAAGCATCGCTATAGCACCATCATCATGGGCGCGAGCTTCCGTAAAGTAGAACAGATCATCGCACTGGCAGGTTGTGACCGCCTGACCCTTTCACCCAACCTGTTGGAAGAGCTGCAAAACAGCGATGCGCCGTTAGAACGTAAACTTGAACCTTCTACTGAAGGCTTCCACCAGCCGGCGTCGCTCTCTGAAGCGGAATTCCGTTGGGAACATAATCAGGATCCTATGGCAGTAGAAAAACTGTCTGAAGGCATCCGCCAGTTTGCTGTCGATCAGCAGAAACTTGAAGATGTGTTGGCTGCTCGTCTGTAGTTTTCATCACATTATTCGTGGGCGAGACCTTTCTCGCCCGCAGGTATAACAAGGGAGAACCCTATGTCATCACGCAGAGAGTTGGCGAACGCGATACGTGCATTAAGTATGGATGCGGTACAGAAAGCAAACTCAGGCCATCCCGGCGCACCCATGGGCATGGCGGACATCGCGGAAGTGTTATGGCGCGATTTCCTGAAACATAATCCAACCAATCCCGCTTTTCTTGATCGTGACCGTTTTATTCTCTCCAACGGTCACGGCTCAATGCTGCTTTATAGCCTGCTGCACCTGAGCGGCTACGATTTACCGATTGAAGAGCTGAAAAACTTCCGCCAGCTGCATTCAAAAACGCCGGGCCACCCAGAAATTGGTTATACACCGGGCGTAGAAACCACCACGGGCCCGCTGGGTCAAGGTCTGGCCAATGCCGTGGGCCTGGCGATTGCCGAGCGCACCTTAGCCGCCCAGTTTAACCGTCCCGATCATGAGATTGTTGACCACTTCACTTATGTGTTCATGGGCGACGGCTGTTTAATGGAAGGTATCTCACACGAAGTGTGTTCACTGGCCGGCACCTTGGGTCTGGGCAAATTGATTGGCTTCTACGATCACAACGGCATCTCCATTGACGGTGAAACAGAAGGCTGGTTTACCGACGATACCCATAAGCGCTTCGAAGCCTATAACTGGCATGTGATCGGCGATATTGATGGGCACGATTCCGAAGCCATCAGCAAGGCGATTAAAGAAGCGCAGAGCGTTACCGATAAGCCATCGCTGATTATTTGCCGCACCGTTATCGGTTTCGGTTCACCGAACAAGGCAGGTAAAGAAGAGGCGCATGGCGCGGCGCTGGGCGAAGAAGAAGTCGCGCTGACACGTAAAAAGCTCGGCTGGAACTATCCGCCGTTCGAAATCCCACAAGATATTTATCAGCAATGGGATGCGAAAACAGCCGGTGCAGAGCACGAAAAAGCGTGGGATGCCAAGCTGGACGCCTACAAGCAAGCCCACCCGGAGTTGGCGCAGGAATTTCTCCGCCGCATGAATGGCGAAATGCCATCGACCTGGGAAGCGGATACCGCGAAATTTATTGCTGACCTGCAGGCAAATCCGCAAAAAATCGCCAGCCGTAAAGCGTCACAAAACTCGCTGGAGGTTTACGGCAAGCTGCTGCCAGAATTCCTTGGCGGTTCTGCGGATCTCGCGCCAAGTAACCTCACCATTTGGTCAGGTTCCAAATCGATTAAAGAGGATCACGCCGGTAACTACATTCACTACGGCGTACGTGAATTTGGTATGACCGCGATTGCCAATGGTATCGCCCATCACGGCGGTTTTGTGCCGTACACCGCCACCTTCCTGATGTTTGTGGAGTACGCACGTAACGCGGCCCGTATGGCAGCGTTGATGAAAGCGCGTCATATCATGGTTTATACCCATGACTCGATTGGCTTGGGTGAAGATGGCCCAACGCACCAGCCGGTTGAGCAGCTCGCCAGCCTGCGTTTGACGCCTAATATGAGCGTCTGGCGTCCTTGCGACCAGGTCGAAACGGCTGTGGCGTGGAAAGCCGCCGTTGAGCGTCATCATGGTCCAACCGCGTTAATTCTGTCGCGTCAAAACCTGGCGCAACCGGAGCGTACGCAAGCGCAGATCGACAACATTGCGCGCGGCGGTTACGTACTGAAAGATTGTGACGGTACGCCGGAAGTGATCCTGATCGCAACAGGTTCCGAGATGGAAATCACGCTGGGCGCTGCGGAGAAGCTGACAACGGGCGGCCACAAAGTTCGCGTGGTGTCGCTGCCGTCAACCGATCTGTTTGATGCTCAGGACAGCGCCTATCGTGAATCTGTGCTGCCATCGACGGTGAGAGCGCGTGTTGCCGTGGAAGCCGGAATTGCCGATTACTGGTTCAAATACGTGGGTATTGATGGTGCTATCGTCGGCATGACCACGTTTGGTGAGTCTGCGCCTGCCAGCAAGCTGTTCACGGAGTTTGGCTTCACGATTGAAAATATCGTTAGCCATGCCGAAGCATTACTCAAGCCAGTTTAATGCTTTCGCCCTTCCCGCTTAGCCGGGAAGGGCCATTTCAGTTCATAGCCTGAAACATAAAAAAATCTTTCCTCCCCTCTTCCTGTCTCGCCCAAACTGATTACTATAGATTTCCATCCGATTCTTATAGCGAACTCTCGTCTGTTGAAAATGCGCACATCTTATTTACTGGCCTTAATGGTTTCTCTGCTTCCATTAAAAAGCATGGCGCAGGTCGCGCCCGATCCATTACTGGCTTCGCAAATCGTTGATCGCTATGCCGAACACATCTTTTACGGCAGCGGCGCAACCGGCATGGCGCTGGTGGCCATTGACGGTAATCAGCGCGTATTCACTAGCTTTGGTGATACCCGTCCGGGTAATAACGTTCGCCCACAAAAAGATTCCCTGATCCGTATCGCCTCGCTGAGCAAACTGATGACCAGCGAAGTGATGGTAAAAATGGCGGAGCGCGGTCAAATTCGCCTTGATGATCCGCTGAGTAAATATGCACCGCCCGGCACGCGCGTACCCAGCTACAACGGTCAACCTATTCGTCTGATCAACTTATCGACTCACACCAGCGGACTGCCGCGTGAGCAGCCAGGCGGGAAACTTCATCGTCCCGTATTCGTCTGGCCTACGCGCAGCGAACGCTGGAACTGGTTGCCACAGGCAAACCTGAAAGCGGCACCGGGTACCGATGCAGCCTACTCCAATCTCGGTTACGATTTACTGGGCGATGCGTTGTCACGCGCCGCAGGCATGCCCTATCCCGCGCTGTTTCAGCAATTGATTACTCGCCCGCTGGGCATGAAGGACACAACGTTTACGCCTTCACCAGAGCAGTGCGGACGTTTGATGGTGGCTGAGAAAGGTGCCAGCCCCTGTAATAATACGCTGGCGGCAATTGGCAGCGGCGGCGTTTACTCCACACCCGATGATATGGGGCGCTGGATGCAGCAGTTCCTGAATTCAGCCGTCAGCCGACGTACGCCGCAGGTTGATCGTATGCAGACGCTGATTTATCAGCGCAGTCAGCTGCAGAAAGTGCAAGGCATGGATGTGCCGGGCAAAGCCGACGCGTTGGGCATGGGTTGGGTTTATATGGGGCCAAAAGAGGGTCGTCCGGGTATTATTCAAAAAACCGGCGGCGGGGGTGGCTTCATTACCTATATGGCGATGGTGCCGCAGCATAACATCGGCGTGTTTGTCGTGGTTACGCGTTCTCCGCTGACCCGCTTTACACCCATGAGTGATGGCGTAAATAACATGCTGGCTGAACTGGTCGGCAACCAAATCGGTTCACCCATGATGGTTCAAGCCATTCCTTAACGCTGCTGAGGAGTGGAACGCGACTGGCTCACCCACAACGTGGGCCAGTCATCGCTGCTGTGCCACGCGTCGCACGTTGATTCCTCAGCATATTCCGCCAGCACGAAACTGTTGCCATCGAACTGCCAGCGCGATGCTGAACCGCAATCGCCCAAACCGCGACCTTTTCCGAAGGTATAAAGCTGTCCGGTTGCCGCATCGTATTCGGCATTGATCAATTCAAGTTGACGTTCATTAATGGTTGGCGGTGTAAACGGCAGCGTCAGGCTAATTCCCCGCGCCACATAAGGCTGCTCGCGCGTCACTTCGAAAGCTAAATCAATCACGTTATATGCCCCCATTTCACAGCTCACCAACAGCAATGCCTTGGTATCAGTGAGCGGCGACACGCTGACTTCACGCCGCATCGGATCAAGCGAACAGGAATCGGTGTTAACGCGCCAGGTGCCGTAATCGATTAAACCGCTGGTTTCTTCTCGCGTCAGCGCCGCAGGTTGCGGTAGCGCCTCTGGCAGCGCAGGCACTTTAGGCTGCGGCGGCACATCCCAGATTGCGCGATCGCCGCGCTTTATCCAGGCGCTCATGCCGTTAACACGCCCTTGCACATCATCCATCAGCAGCAGCGCCGCCTTCATGCCGCGCAGGGAGATAAGGGCTTTGGGATCAAACGTGAGTTGCAGGCTTTTGGCTTCCATGACCAGATCAAGAAATTCGTCGATCGCGATGGCGTTGCTGGTAGCGAGATGATGGGGTTCGACCGTCCAGTGTTTCAGGTCGGGTTTCAGGCGGCGTTGATCAATCAGCAGGTTGTCTTTCAGATCACCGCCAGGCAGCTCACCGCTGTAGGCGCTGCCGTAGTCGATACGCAGCAACGGGCGATCGTTCACCCCGGCGTGGCGCGAAATCGTCATGACTAATCCATTGTCGCCCGGAATATTGCGTGCCACGCAAAATGCCGCATTGTTGCAGGTCATCTGCCAGTCAGAAAATGACTTTTGCAGTGGATCGGCCCGCACGCTGGCAACAAAAAGAAAAGACAACACTAACAGCGATTTAATCCAATGCAACATTAAGAAAACCGGTCCCCAAATCTTTAAAGTGGAGATGATAACGCAACGGCGAACCCAAAGAAGACCGGAATCTGTGACCGCGCCCAGAAAGCGTTATTAACTGGCTAAAAAGCGTTCATCATCGTGATAAGCCGTAAAGAGTAAAGCTTAGGAAAACATCATCGTTTTTGCAGCGCTTTCGCTCAATCAGATTCATCGGACAATTTGCTCTGTTCTCGAATCGGTCAAATACACAGAAACGGTCAAATACGGTCATGCTATAGTCATTGCCCCTTTCTCGCTTATAACGTGAGTCGATCATGGACATCGCCGTTAATACCGCCTTTTTCGTGATATCAATCACATTTTATTTGTACGCCCCCTCCAAATTTTCATAAAAACTTAATAAACATCACTTTGCTCTCGCACAGCAAATATTGCCCTGTGGAGTCGTGTCCAGGACACATTTTTGCCGTGCGCCATCCAGTACTTTATTGTCATCGGAGGCCAGCATGTTGCCGATTGAACGCCAGCAGCGAATTATTGATGAATTAACAATTAATGGTCGGGTTATCGTCACCGAATTAGTTTCACTGTGTCATGTTTCGCAGGAAACCATTCGTCGAGATTTAAACCAATTAGAAAAACGCGGCCTGTTACAACGTAGCCATGGCGGTGCAGTACTGCCTAAAAGGCAAGCAGCCAATATTCAGGGAAATATCCGAGCCATAAATGAATATGAATTATCTTTTCGCCAAAGAATAAATGAACACGTCGATGCCAAAATGGCGATTGCCAAACGTGCGCTCGATTTTATCAGCGTGGGGGATTGTTTATTACTCGATAGCAGTACCACCTGTTTTTATTTGGCGCGGCAATTACCCGATATTGAATTAACGGTATTAACCAATTCATTACGTATTGTGCAGACGCTGGCAGCACGCGGCAGTATTCGCACCATTTGCTTAGGCGGGGAATATTCTGACCGCTATGAAGATTTCCACGGCATTGTTGCCGAGCAGCCGTTAAAAGAGTTTCAAATAAACAAGATCTTTTTCTCCTGTAGCAGTTTAGGTAACGACGGTTATTTACGTGAAGGTAATGAACATAACGCGCATTTAAAACAGCAAATGATTCTGGCAGCAGAAAGAAAACATCTGTTGATGGACAGCAGTAAATTTTTACGACCCTCATTCGCGCGTATTTGTCATTATCGCGATGTGGATTTTCTCATTACTGACCAATTAAAAGATAAAGAGCTGGAACAAGAACTGGCGTGGAACGGCGTGAATATTATTGATTGTTCACAACGCTCGCAGTCAATGCAGCTAATAAAAAATTAAACGGAGTCTTTATGAAAAAACATCTTATCGCCTGTTCTCTCATCGCCTTGTTTGCTGTTCAGGCTCAAGCTGCGGACAAATTACGCATGGGCATCGTCGTGAAAATTGGTGGTATTCCCTGGTTTAACGCCATGGAAGCGGGCATTAAAAGCCAGGCGGAAAAAAGTGGCATTGATGCCTGGATGGTTGGCCCAACGGCGGCTGACCCAGCGTTGCAGGTACGTGCAATTGAAGATTTGATTGCGCAGAAAGTCGACATTATTGGTGTGGTACCCAACGATCCGAAAGTACTGGAGCCGGTGCTGCAACGTGCCCGTGACGCCGGAATAAAGGTGATCACGCACGAATCACCAGGTCAGAAGTATGCCAACTGGGATTTCGAGTTGGTTGACGCACCCACGCATGGCATCAACCACATGAAAGCGCTGGCACAGTGTATGCACGAAGAGGGCAAATACGCCATGTACGTCGGCAGCCTGACCGTGCCATTGCATCAGGAATGGACTGACGCTGCGCTGAATTACCAAAAAGAACACTATCCAAAAATGCAGATGGTGACCGACAAGTTTGGTGTGGGCGAATCGCTGGATGACTCAATTCGCACCACCAACGAGCTGATGTCTAAATATCCCGATCTGAAAGGCATCATGGCCTTCGGCTCGCAAGGCCCAATTGGTGCCGGTCGGGCCGTGATGAACCGCAATAAAATCAACCAGGTTTGCGTTATTGGTGCGTTTAGTCCGGGGCAAGGCGCGCAGTTGGTAAATCGCGGTGCGATCAAAGGTGGCTATATCTGGAACCCGGAAACGGCTGGCGAAGTGTTTGTACGGGTCGCCGAAATGATGCAGAAAAACCAGCCGATTAAACAGGGTATGACTATCGAAGGCTTGGGCAACGTCAAGGTGGATGAAGCTAATCACACCATCATCGGTAACAACACCGAAAGCCTGGACAAAGCCAACCTGCCGAAACTGATTAAACTGGGGCTGTAACCATGGAACGTGTCGAACCACAGACGCTCATCGTCCTCGACAATCTGTCAAAGACGTTTGGCGGTAACCGCGCACTGAGCGATATTTCGCTAACACTACTGGAAGGCGAAGTGCACTGCCTTGCCGGAACCAACGGCTGTGGCAAGAGTACGTTAATCAAAGTCATTTCCGGGGTGCATGCCCCGGACAGCGGCAGCCAGATCCGCCTTGGCAACAGCAGCCAGGGTTTTTCCAGGCTGACATCGCGTCAGGCGCGTGACTTTGGTATTCAGGTGATTTATCAGGATCTGTCACTGTTTCCGAACCTAAGCGTCGCCGAAAACATCGGTTTCGAACACAATCTGCGTGGTCTGTTTGGCTGGCATCGCGCAGGAAAACTACGTGCCAGCGCACAGCGTATTGTTGAAGAGCTAAATTTCGACCTGAATTTAGATCTAAAAGTGGCGGAGCTTTCCATCGCTCAGCGTCAGCAGGTGGCGATTTGCCGCGCGCTGGTCGCAGATGCCCGATTGGTGATTATGGATGAACCCACCGCGTCGCTGACGCGCACCGAAGTCAACCAGCTGCTGCGCACCGTGCGCTATTTGAAAGAGAAGAACATTTGCGTGGTGTTTGTCAGCCATCGACTCGATGAAGTGCTGGAAATATCCGACCGCGTGACGGTTATCCGAGATGGTCGCAAAATGGGCTGTTGGTCAGCGCGTGATATGACTCCGCACCATCTGACCGAACTCATGACCGGCCTAAAGCTGGATTACTCGTTGAAATCCCCTTCTCACAATCCTGACCGCGTGATGCTCGAAGTCGAGCGGTTAAGCCGCGCCGGGCAATATCACGATGTGAGTTTTCGTCTGTTCGAAGGCGAAGTGTTGGGGTTATGCGGCCTGCTTGGCTCCGGGCGCACTGAACTGGCGCTGTCACTGTTTGGTATGACCAAACCGGACAGCGGTAAAATCTGGCTCGACAGCAAACCAGTACGTTTTCGTGGGCATGAAGATGCCATCAAAGCCGGGATAGGTTACGTATCCGAAGATCGGCTGACACTGGGTTTAGTGCAGCAGCAATCGGTGGCCGACAACATGGTGCTGCCGATCCTCGACAAGCTGCAAAACCGTTTTCACATTATTGACGAATACCGCAAGAACAAGCTGATCTTACAGTGGATTCAGCAGCTCGGCGTACGCGTGACCGATCCCAACCTGGCCATTTCCACCCTTTCTGGCGGTAATCAGCAGAAAATCGTGTTGGCAAAATGGGTGCTGACGCAACCCCGTATTCTGATCCTCGACTCGCCAACCGTTGGCGTAGATGTCGGTGCAAAAGCCAGCATCTATCAATTAATCCACGAACTGGCGCGTGAAGGATTGTCGATCATCCTGATTTCCGACGAAGTACCGGAAGTTTGGTACAACTGCGACCGTATTCTGCACTTTCGCGACGGCACCATTCATGCCGAATATCAACCCGATACCGTTGAACAACAACAGCTGGCGGAGGTGATCAATGCCTGACTTCTCTCGTTTACGCCCACATTCCAGTCAGGGTTGGCTCACTTGGGTGCTGCTGGCATTTATTGTTTTTTTCTCAGTGGCCAGCGACCAGTTTCTCAGCGTGCAAAATTTGTTAGACCTGGCGGAAAGCTACGCCGTAACCGGCATTTTCGCCCTCGGATTGTTTGTTGTCTTGGTCACTGGCGGCATCGATATCTCCTTTGCTGCGGTGGCTTCGGTGGTGCAGTACCTGATCGCCTCCCTGTTTGTGCACTACCAGTTTGATAACGCCCTTTTGAGCATTGTGCTGGCGGTCGTCTGCGGCACGCTGTTTGGCGTGCTCAACGCTTGGCTGATTACCACGCTGCGAGTGGTGTCGATCATCATCACCATCAGTATGCAATCGCTGCTGTTTGGCCTGCTGATGTGGATGACGGGCGGACGCAGTCTGTATGCGCTGCCGGATTGGTGGATCACGTTGCGTAACGTGCTGCCGTTTGAATGGCAGGGTCAAACTTTCCAGGTCGGTTTGCCGCTGATCACCATGCTGGTTATTGCCGCACTCACCGCCGTGATGCTGAACAAAACCCATTTAGGCCGTCAGCTCTATGCGGTGGGCGGTGATGCCGAATCGGCGCGGCGCGTGGGTATTCGGGTTGGCCTGATTCACCTGTTCGCTTACGGCTGGCTGGGTGCAATGGCGGCGATTGGCGGATTGGTACAGGTCTATCGCATGGGTGAAGTGGTACCGAATGCGTTGGTTGGCGGTGAGCTGGATGTACTGGCAGCAACGGTGCTGGGCGGCGCGAGCCTGATGGGCGGCAAAGGCACGGTTAGCGGCACACTGATGGGCGTGTTCCTGATCGCCATCCTAAAAAATGGCCTCAACCTGATTGGCGTCTCTAACTACTTCATGAACATTGTGGTCGGCAGCGTAATCATGGTGGCGATTGCTGTCACTCACTACAAAAAACGCAAAGAAACTGACGTTAGTTTTGTCTGACGGAAGGAGGCGCTATGAAAAGATTTTCTGCATCGTTATCGGCATTGAAACCGGACGGCACCAATATTGGACTGATGTTACTGATCGCGTTTGCACTGGCGCTGTTCAGTATCTTGCTGCCGGGCCGTTTTCTGACTGACTCGACCTTCCTCAGCATGGCGTTTCAGCTGCCGGAGCTGGGCTTGCTGACGCTGGCCATGTTCATCGCCATTTTAAGTGGTGGCCTGAATCTGGCGATTATTACCACCGCCAACCTGACCAGCTTATTTATTGCGTGGGTGCTGTTGAGCATGCTGCCAGAGGGTGCCAGCACAGGTCAGCAACTGTTATGGCTGGCGCTGGCGGTGATTGGCGCGATGATCATCGCCCTTGTGATTGGCGTGATAACTGGCGTGATGGTAACGCGTATTGGCGCTCATCCGATTCTGGTTACGCTCGCCACCATGATGACCATCAATGGCATTGGTATTTGGCTGACCAAAGGTGTAGCGGTAAGCGGTATGCCCGCCGTGGTGCGCGCCTTGGGTTCCAACACCTTGCTGGGCGTGCCGTTGCCGCTGTGGGTATTCCTGATTGCCGCCGCGCTGCTGGCTCTGTTCCTTGGTAAAACCCGTGCAGGTAAATGCATTTACATGGGTGGCAGCAATATCAACGCTACCTGGTTTAGTGGCGTGAATACGCATCGCATGGTGGTGCTGGTGTACGTCATTTCTAGCCTGCTGTGCGTGCTGGCCGGGCTGATCATGATGGCACGCTTCAATTCGGCGCGAATGGGTTACGGCGACGCCTACTTATTGCTGACCGTGCTGGCCATCATCCTCGGCGGCACCGATCCCAACGGCGGATTCGGACGCGTCACCGGCGTGGTGCTGGCATTGGTTGCGCTGCAAATCCTCTCTACCGGCTTCAACTTAATGAACATCAGCCAGCACGTCAGCCTCGCCATGTGGGGAGCGGTGTTAATCGTGGTGCTGGCCTTTAAACAGGGTAAAGCCCGACTCAATGAAAGCCGTGCCGTTAAGCGCAGCAAACTGCTGAGCACGGCGTTAAATCCTCTGACTCACAAAAAGGAAGTATGATGCGTATTCAAATCTCTCCGTCATTGATGTGCATGAATTTAATGGAGATCAAGCAGCAATTGTCTGTGTTGAACTCGCGAGCAGACTTCCTGCACGTTGACATTATGGATGGTCACTACGTAAAAAATATTACGCTGTCGCCGTTTTTCATTGAGCAGATTCGCCCCCATACGCCAGTAGCCATTGATGTGCATTTAATGGTGGAGCATCCCAACGATTTTATCGAAGCCGTGGCCAAAGCCGGGGCAGATTATATTTGCCCACACGCTGAGACCATCAACCGCGACGCGTTTCGAGTGATTAATCACATCCGTAGCCTGGGAAAAAAAGTGGGTATCGTACTGAACCCGGCCACACCGGTTTCGTTTATTCATCACTACATTCATCTGCTCGACAAGATCACCGTGATGACCGTCGATCCGGGCTACGCCGGGCAGCCTTTCATTCCAGAAATGGTGCAAAAAATTCAGGAGCTAAAAGCGCTGAAGCTGGCGCATGGCCATCGCTATTTAATTGAAATTGATGGCTCCTGTAATCAACGCACCTATGGAACCTTGCTGGACGCAGGTGCAGAAGTGCTCATTGTCGGCACATCCGGCCTGTTTACTCTTCATGACGATCTCGCTACCGCCTGGACCATGATGCGTGACAGTATCGATACGGCGCAGGGCTTGCAGCAGGAGTCGGCATGAAATCACGCTGGCTTGGCATTGACATTGGCGGCACCAGTACACGCTTGCAGCTGATGGAAGAAGGTCGGGCATGGTCCGGCTTTCGTAAAGTGTCCACCGCCAGCTGGGCGCAACAACCGGATGCGCTCGCCGCGCTGGGCAATGTCATCAGTGAAACCTTAGAACAGCAGCCGGTTAGCGGTGTGATGCTCGGTTTACCCGGCATTCTCAGTCGCGACCGGCAGCAGGTTATTTCACTGCCCTTTATTCAGGCGCTGGATAACCAGCCGGTTGCCGCCATGCTCAGTCACAGGCTCAAGGTTCCAGTGGCAATGGATAAAGACGTTAACCACCTAATGCTATGGGATTTAATGCAGCTCGATCCCGTGCCAAACTGCGCGGTAGGTTTGTATCCCGGTACGGGCATGGGTAACAGCTTGTGGCTGGAAGGTCGGTTTTATCACGGTCATCATGGTGGCGCAGGAGAATTGGGGCATGTGCCGTTGTCCGGTAATTCCCTGCCCTGCCCTTGCGGTAACATGGGATGCGCGGAAACGTTAACCTCCGGGCATTGGCTAAGTCGCTGGGCCGCTAAATATGCGGCTGAAACCGACATGTCGCAACTGTTCACCCTACAGGGCGCTCACCCGGATTTGCAGGCGTTTGTGCAACGCTTAGCGGAACTCATTGCTACAGAGATGAATATTCTCGATCCAGAATATTTGATTCTTGGCGGTGGCGTGCTGTCGATGACAGATTTCCCGCTGGCTAGCTTGCGCAGCCGTATTCAGCAACATCTGCGTCCACCGGTAACGCGCGAGGGTCTGAAGATTATTTTCAGCCATGCTACCGATCATACCGGTTGTCGTGGCGCCTGCCTCGCAGCCGAACGGCGCTTCAGGAGTGAAGAATGAAAGGCAAAGTCTGTGTTTTTGGATCGTTCAACCTTGATGTTGTCGCCGGTATGACGCGCTTTCCGCTGCCGGGTGAATCACTGATTGCGCAACACAGCATGATGGGCCCCGGCGGTAAAGGCGCAAATCAGGCCACCGCCGCGTTGCGGGCAGGCGCTCGGGTGCATTACATCGGTAAAGTCGGCAATGATGATTTTGGCACGTTTGCCCGACGCCATCTGGAAAAGACCGGCTTTGATGCGATTACGCTGTTTACGTGTAAAGAAAAACCCACCGGCAATGCGTTGATTTATGTCGCCGGTAACGATGCGGAAAATATGATTTCGGTTTATCCGGGCGCGAATTTAACCGTCTCCGCCGCCGAAGTGACGCGCTGCCAGCCAACGGTAGCCGCGGCAGATATTCTCCTGGTGCAGCTGGAGAATAATCTTAGTGCAATAACCCGCATGATTGATAACGCCCGTGCAGCGAACACGTTCGTCATTCTGAATCCAGCACCGTTTCAGAAGATCAGCGACAGGCTGCTCGCCAAGGTTGATTTACTTACGCCCAACAGCACGGAAGCGACGCTGTTAACAGGCGTGACGATAACCGATATCTCCTGCGCGCAACGCGCCGCGGAAAGATTGCATCGCAAAGGTGCGCGTCAGGTGATCATTACTTTGGGTACCGCCGGCGCGCTGCTTTCTACGGAAAACCAGCAGTTACGTATTCCCCTGTTTCCCGCCACGCCACAGGACACTACCGGTGCAGGCGATGCATTTAACGGTGCGCTTGCTGCACGTTTGGCGGCGGGCGAATCGCTGGAACAGGCGGCTTTATTTGCGGCGGCGTTTGCTTCGGTGTGTGTAGAGCGCGCAGGCGCGGCACATTCTATGCCGTCCTACGCGGAAGCCTTATCGCGTCTGCACGCGCATCCGGAATGCCAACCTAATCTGCTGGCCGAAGATGTTAAGGCTTAAGCCAGCCCGCAATCTGGGCGTGCTGCAATAGCATGATGGTTTTGCCGTCGCGGATGCGCCCATCTTTCACCATCGCGAGTGCATCAGGGAATGTCATTTCCAGCACATCAATATCTTCATCTTCTACGCCGCCGCCCGCGTTGTCGCGCAGCGAATCATTATATTCAGCGGCAAAGAAATGAATCAGTTCCGTTACGCCGCCCGGCGACATATAGCAGGCATAGAGTTTTTCTACCTGGCCCACCGCGTAACCGGTTTCTTCTATCGCCTCTTTACGAATGCAATCTTCCGGCGAATCGTCATCGAGTAATCCTGCGCAGGCTTCAATCAGCATGCCGCTTTCATTACCGTTGATGTAGGTCGCGATGCGAAACTGGCGCGTCAGCACCACACTGTTTTTATCACGGTTGTAGAGCAGAATCGTGGCGCCATTGCCTCGGTCGTAAACTTCGCGTTTGTGGCGCAGCACTTCACCTTTTTTATCGGTGAGTTCATAGGTGAAGTTGCGCAGAACAAACCAGTTCTCAGACAGCAACTTATCTTTGATAATATTGATCTTTAACGACATGAGGTCTCCGCTACGTCTTTAAGGGGAGCCTGACATCATAGGACGGTGCCGTTCAGAAAACTATCTGAAACTGGTGCTGAAAGAGAATTTAGCGCACCGCGAGCGGCGGTGCGCTAATGAGGTTAAAAGCCGTTTGGCTGATCTTTCATATCTGGCAAGTGGTGCGCGATGCCTTTGTGGCAGTCGATACAGGTTTGCCCGGTTTCTACCGCTTTAGCATGCATTTTCGACGCAACGGTTTTTTGCTGGGTGAAATCCATGTAATCGAAGTTGTGGCAGTTTCGACACTCCTGCGAGTTGTTGTTCTTCATCCTGCGCCATTCGTTCTGCGCCAACTTGATACGGTGATCCTCAAACTTCTGTGGGGTATCAATCAGGCCAAAAATCTTGGCATAAACCTCTTTGCTCGCCTGAATTTTACGGATCATTTTCGGACCCCATTCATGCGGCACGTGGCAATCCGGGCAGGTTGCGCGTACACCGCTGCGGTTGTTGTAATGTACCGTTTGCATATATTCCTGATAAACGTTGTTGCGCATCTCATGACAGCCGATACAGAACTGCTCGCGGTTGGTCAACTCCATGCCGGTATTAAAGCCGCCCCAGAAGAGGATGCCTGCGCCAAAGCCAATCAGCAGTAAAGTGCCAAGCGCAAGACGACTTGGACGTCGCCACCAGCGCCACAGGCGTAAAAGTCGCTGTTTCATCCTCGCCTCACCGGCCAAAACCGGCGGCAGGCCGGAAGCTGTTTTCGACAATCGGCTTGGCATCGGTTTGCGGTACATGGCACTGCAAACAGAAGTAGCGGCGCGGCGATACACTGCTGCTAACGCTGCCGTCGCGATCGGTGAAGTGCGTTGGACTGACACGCGGCGCACCGGTGGTGAGATAACTTTGTGTACCGTGACATTGCAGGCAACGGTTCACATTCTTCGTGACCTGATAACCCTCCACGCTGTGCGGGATCACCGGCGGTTGGTTGACATAGTTTAGTGGCATTCTGCCCTGCTGCTTCGGCTGAAAAATCGCGCCACGGTGTCCAGCGTTAACTTCCGGCGAGGCGGAGAGATCGGCGCTTTCGTTAGCCCAGACTGCGCCGCCCAGTATCAGGGCGGCAAGAGTGATAAAGGTAATGATCGTTTTCATTGCGTTTTGCCTTAAATTTTAACCAGCTTAACGGCGCATTTTTTATAATCGTTCTGTTTTGAGAGCGGATCGGTCGCGTCCAGCGTAATGTTGTTCGCCATCACACCCGCATCAAAAAACGGCATGAAAACCAGCCCCTGCGGCGGTTGGTTACGACCCCGCGTTTCCACATGAGCGAAAGTTTCCCCGCGACGTGAAACCACACGTACCTGCTCGCCACGGCGTAAACCGCGCGACTTCGCATCCAGCGGATGAATATAAAGCAGCGCTTCCGGCACAGCGCGATGCAACTCCGGCACGCGGCGCGTCATGGTGCCGGTGTGCCAGTGCTCCAGCACGCGACCGGTACAGAACCACAAGTTGTATTCCTCATCCGGCATTTCTGCTGGCGGCTCGTACGGCAGCGCAAAAATCACCGCTTTGCCGTCTGGCTGGCCATAGAAACGCACGCTTTCACCGGTTTTCACGTAGCTGTCGTAACCTTCGCGGTAGCGCCAGCGGGTCTCTTTTCCCTCCACCACGGGCCAGCGCAAGCCACGTGCTTCGTGATAAGCATCGAACGGCGCAAGGTCGTGACCATGACCGCGACCAAAGCTGGCGTACTCTTCAAACAAACCTTTTTGCAGATAGAAGCCAAACGCACGCGCTTCATCATTCAGGCGATCGTCTGCCACTTCACTCAGCGGAAACCGGTCAACCTGACCATTTGCGTAAAGCACGTCATAAAGTGTTTTGCCACGCAGACTGGGATCCTGCGCCAGCAGTTCTTCCGGCCACACCTCTTCTAACCTAAAGCGTTTAGAGAAATTCACGATCTGCCAGAGATCAGATTTTGCTTCGCCCGGCGCTTTGACCTGCTGATGCCAAAACTGCGTGCGGCGCTCGGCGTTGCCATACGCGCCCTCTTTTTCTACCCACATTGCGGTAGGCAAAATGAGGTCCGCAGATAAGGCGCTGACGGTGGGATAAGGATCGGAGACCACTACGAAGTTTTGCGGATCGCGCCAACCTGGCATGCGATCTTCGGTGAGGTTTGGCCCGGCCTGCATGTTGTTGTTACACATTGACCAATAGGCGTTGAGCTTGCCATCTTTCAGTGCGCGATCTTGCGCCACTGCATGTAAACCGATTTTGGCGGGAATGGTGCCGCTCGGCAGCTTCCACAGCTTTTCAGCCAGCGCCCGGTGCTTATCATTGTTCACCACCATATCAGCGGGCAGCCGATGGGAAAACGTACCCACTTCACGCGCTGTACCGCAGGCGGAGGGCTGGCCGGTCAGCGAGAACGGGCCGGTGCCGGGACGCGAGATTTTACCGGTCAGCAAATGCAGGTTGTAGCAGAGGTTATTTGCCCAGACACCGCGCGTGTGCTGGTTGAAACCCATGGTCCAGTATGAAACCACTTTCACGTTTGGATCGGCATAAAGTTCAGCCAATGCCAGCAGTTGATCCTGCTCTACGCCGCTCATCTGGCTGGCTTTCTCAACGGTATATTCGGAGACGTGTCGGGCAAATTGTTCAAAGTTGATCGGCGTTGAATCACCGCTGTCCGGGTTTTTCGCCGTGCTTTGACGTGGATCGCCAGGACGCAAACCGTAGCCAATATCCGTTGCGCCTTTACGTAAGGTGACGTGACGTGCCAGGAAATCTTTGTCGACCCGATTGGTTTGAATGATGTAGTTGGCGATGAAATTCATGATCACCAGATCGGTCTGCGGCGTAAAGACCATCGCATTGTCGGCTAATTCAAAGCTGCGGTGACGGTAAGTTGAAAGCACCGCCACTTTGACGTTTTCATTGCTGAGGCGGCGCGCTGTCAAGCGTGACCAGAGAATCGGATGCATCTCGGCCATGTTTGAGCCCCACAGCACAAAGGCGTCGGCCTGTTCGATATCATCGTAGCAGCCCATTGGCTCATCCATGCCGAAGGTACGCATAAAACCCACCACCGCCGATGCCATGCAGTGACGCGCGTTAGGATCAAGGTTATTGGTACGAAAACCGGCTTTCATCAATTTAGAGGCGGCATAACCTTCCCATACCGTCCACTGACCTGAGCCGAACATGCCTACCGATTCTGGCCCCTTGGCTTTCAGCGCTGCTTTGAATTTTTCCTCCATGATGTCGAATGCTTGATCCCAGGAAACCGGGGAAAACTCGCCGTTCTTGTCATAACGTCCGTCGATCATGCGCAGCAAAGGCTGTGTCAGACGATCTTTTCCATACATGATCTTGGGCAGGAAATAGCCTTTGATACAGTTCAGACCGCGGTTCACTTCTGCTTGTGGATCGCCTTGCGAGGCCACCACACGCCCATTCTGCGTTCCTACCAGCACGCCGCAGCCGGTGCCACAAAAGCGGCACGGCGCTTTTTCCCAACGAATCGGTTCACCCATGCCAGGCGTGGCTTGCGTCACCGTCGGGATGGTTAAACCGGCGGCCATCGCGGCCGCAGCCGCCGCGTTAGCTTTCATAAAATCACGACGACTTACGCTCATGATGCTTCCTTACTCTGTTCCAGCTCTTCATCCTGCTGGTGATAGACCAGCGAAACGGCTAACACGCCGGGAATCTCTCGCGTTGACTCAATATTTCTCAGCAGGCTGGCGGCATCGGGTGCGCCCAACGTCACGGCCAGCGAGCCTTTCTCTTCTGATGCCGCCGCGATTGCCGCGTCATCCATTGCCAGTAACGCTGACTGCACTGCGGCGATATCCGCCGCGCGCGCCTGAATTACCAGGCCGCAAACATGCCAGCTATTTTCATTACGCATGCGCTAATCCTGTTGCAGAGACCGGGCAAAGCGCGATGCAGGCGCCGCATCCGGTACAGTTTTCGGGGTGAACTTCCGGTTGCGCTACGCCCAACCTGTTGAAGTGGAATGTGATGGCTTGCTGCTCACAACTCTCCTGACAGCTGCGACAGTTCACGCCCTGAAAAGCGATACAGCGCTCATCAATTTTTATTCTGAGTGGCCAAGGCTGAGCATCACGTAAGGTGAATAACGGCTGTGGGCAAGCATCCGCGCAGGCACCGCAAAAGGTGCATTCACCTTGTGAAAAATCTATCTGCGGCTCGCTGCCAGAAAGCAGAACAATAATTTGCGTGTCGCACGCGTCAACACAGCGTGCGCAGCCGTCACAGCCGGGTTGATGACGCCACCAAGGCAAAGTGAAACCGTTCGGCGTACTCGTGCGTCGTTGCCCGGTTAAAAATCCCCTGCGTGACAGCGCCATTGCGCCCTCGTCGAATGAATAGTGTGTTGGCGCGTAAAATAGCCTGAGGGTTTACAGGGGTATATCACTCGAAGGGAGTAATTCCTGAAGGTGGATCAAAGGAAGGGGAAGCAGTATGAGGCGAGATCAAAAAAGCCAGCCCGAAGGCTGGCTTTAACGGAGGATCAACGCAAATTAGTGCGAGGATTCATCGGCCAGTTTGCTGGGTTTAACATCATCATCATGGCTGTGCAGATGATCATGTTCGGTCTGAGCGATGGCATTAACGCGCTTGCGCACGCCAAACCAACCGAGCACCAGCACCACAGCAATCAACGGAATTGAGGCGATGGTGTAGGTACCGTTTGGATAATCGAATGCCATTAACACCAGGACGCTGAACAGGAACAGCAGCGTCAGCCATGAGGTAAACGGCGCGCCTGGCAGCTTAAAGCTAACATCATCCGCTTTGCCTTCTTTGATCGCTTTACGCAGGCGCAACTGACACACCACGATAAATGCCCATGAAGAGATGATGCCCAGCGAAGCGATGTTCAGGACAATCTCAAACACCTGCGACGGCACATAATAGTTCAGCACCACGCCAATGATGTAAACGCCAATGGTGACCAAAATGCCGGCGTAAGGGACTTGCTGTCCACTCATCTTTGACATGAATTTTGGCGCCGAGCCGCCCATCGACATAGAGCGCAGAATACGGCCAGTTGAATAGAGGCCCGAGTTCAGACTCGACAGCGCGGCACTCAGCACGACGATATTCATGATGCTACCAATGTAAGGCATACCGAGTTTCGAGAAGAAAGTAACGAACGGGCTTTGACCCGCCTGATACGCATTCCACGGCAGTAATAACACCAGTAAAACAACCGAGCCAACGTAGAACAGGCCAATACGCCAAATCACGCTGTTGATCGCTTTAGGCAGCATGGTCTGTGGATCTTTACATTCGCCAGCGGCCGTTCCGACCAACTCGATAGAAGCGAAGGCAAAAACGACACCCTGAATCAAGACCAATGCAGGCAGCAAGCCGTGCGGGAACATACCGCCATTATCGGTGATCAAATGGAAGCCAGTGGTATTGCCATCCAACGGTTTGCCGGTGCCCAAAAACACCACACCAACCACCAGAAAAACCACGATCGCCAGCACTTTGATCAGCGCAAACCAGAACTCCATTTCAGCGAACCATTTCACACCAATCATATTCATGGTGCCAACAATGGCCAGCGCGCCAAGGGCAAATACCCATTGCGGCACATCACCAAACGCGCCCCAATAATGCATATAAAGCGCCACGGCGGTGATGTCCACGATACCGGTCATTGCCCAGTTAACGAAGTACATCCAGCCAGCCACATATGACGCTTTCTCACCGAGAAATTCGCGTGCGTAAGAGACAAAACTGCCGCTGCTTGGACGGTGTAAAACCAGTTCGCCCAAAGCACGTAAGATAAAGAAAGAGAAGATACCGCAGACTAAGTAGATGATGGCTAACGCCGGGCCAGCCGCTTGTAAACGCGCACCAGCACCGAGAAACAAGCCGGTACCGATGGCACCACCAATCGCAATCATTTGAACGTGACGGTTGCCCATCGCTTTTTGGTAGCCGGTGTCATGAGAGTTCAGCCAGCGTCTTTTCGCAGCGCGCATCTCGGCTGCTGATTTTTTTGTAGATTTCATAGCTTTCCTGTTTGTCCTGACCATCAATCCACGGCAAACCAATCGTTTGCGTTAAACCGTTCGAAATGGGGTATTTTCCTCTGTGCGCCAGCCTGTGAGTGAGAAGAAAGCGGCGCGGGAATTTACGGCGATGAATCCTACCCGTTCTGCGTGAACGAAGCAAAATATACCGCTGGGATGCACAGGTTGAATTGTAAGAAGGGTTTTTAACGCACAAAAAAACCGGCCATTGGCGGGCCGGTAAAAGCTACAGGGATGGAAAGCGGATCGAGATTAACGATAAATTTCTGCGGTGCCGGTCCACAAGCTGGAATCGCCTGGATTATCAACACCTATAACACGGTAATGGCTTGCGCCCATCTCTTCGGCTTTTTGTGAAAGTTGTTCTGTGGCGTCATCCATAGAACCTCTTACACTGGAGACAGAAACGCTACCTAAACTTTGCATGCCTTGCGCCTGCTCTCGATCAATAGGCGCGGCCGCCAGGGCTGTAAATGAAGCAGAAGCCAGCAGGGCACCGGCCAGAACTGCAGTCAGTTTTTTCATGGGATGCTCCTAAGCAAGATGATTTCGGTTATTACGGTATGAATTATTAGCGCCATAATGAAAGCCAACATGGTCACACTGTAAACTTGTTTAATCTTTAACCACCACCAGGTTTTTAATCCTGGATACTGTCAGTTTAGGTTGTTTTTTGTACAACCTGTAACAGTCTGTCTGAATATTGCGGGGCGTTGCTTGGCGCGGTACGCCGACTCTTTTATAATCCCGCGCTCAAACCAGGGATATTAAGGTGATTGTGAAACGTTCTGTTACTCGCAGTATTGCCCAAGCGCTTACCGCTATCGTTCTGCTATCACTGTTGAGCACTGGCTTGGCCCTGATCACGCTTTCCAGCAGCCTGCGCGACGCGGAAGCCATCAATCTGGCCGGTTCTTTACGTATGCAGAGCTATCGTTTGGCGTGGGACGCCACGCGTGAACCGCAACAGCTTGCGCATCATTTAACTCTTTACCAGCAGACGCTGGACGCACCGGCATTACACAATCTTGATCGCCCTTGGGTACCGCAAGAAGTAATTAATCGCTATCACCGACTGCGCAGCGCCTGGCCGCAGCTGCAACAAAATCTGCAACAGGGTGATGCCAACCTCTACCAACAGCAGGTCGCAATTTACGTCAACGAAATTGATCGTTTCGTGCTGGGATTGCAGCATTACGCTGAAGTGAAGATGCATTTGGTCGCTGTCAGTAGCCTGGTGGGCTTGATCGCCATTGTGGCGCTGGCGTTGATGACGATTCGTTTTACCCGCCAGCAAGTGGTTGGCCCGTTGAACGCACTGGTTACTGCCAGTCGCTACATTGAGAGCGGTAATTTCGCTTTTCCTCCACTGAATGTCGTGCAGGAAAATGAACTCAAGGTGCTGTCGCAAACCTTTAGCGGCATGGCATCACGGTTGCAAACGCATTATCAGCTGCTGCAAAGCACGGTACGGACGAAAACAAGCGATCTAACCGAAGCTAATCGCACCCTTTCGCTGCTGTACAACAGCTCGCAAATGTTGACCGCCAGCCCGCTGCATCCCGCGCTATTTGAAAGTGTGCTAGCGAACGTGCTGGCGAATGAAAAGGTAGAGGCAATTCGGCTGGAAAGTGACAAGTTTTTGTTTTGTGCGGGAGTGAGTCGCAGCGAAAAAGCGTGGCATCGCGTGCCATTGCAGCAGGACGAGCAGCAAATTGGCGAACTGTGCTGGCAAGCGTCTGATAGCGAACCACCTGAAGCGTTAATGCGCAGCCTGGCGGCCATGTTGGGGCGCGCCATCTGGATTTGGCAAACTCAAAAGCAATATCAACAGATGCTGCTGATTGAGGAGCGCGCCACTATTGCACGCGAACTGCATGATTCGCTGGCGCAGGGGCTTTCATTTTTACGTATCCAACTTACGCTGTTACGCCGCACCGTGGATAAATCTGATCAGGCCGCACATACAATCATCGCAGACTTTGATCGTGCGCTAGCCGATGTTTATCGTCAGCTGCGAGAATTACTGGCGACCTTTCGTCTGACTATCGAACAAGCTGATTTAGTCGCAGCAATGCAGGCGATGATTTTGCCGCTGCAAGAACAGGTTGATGCGCAAATCAGTTTTGATTATCAGCCGGGATTACAAAGCCTTGATGCACAGCAGCAGGTGCACGTGTTGCAGATTGCGCGCGAAGCAGTCGTGAACGCCATTCGTCATGCTAACGCGAGCAAAATTGCGGTGGAGTATCAGCGAACCGACGAGGGCGAGCATCTGCTGACCATCACCGATGATGGCGTCGGCATTGCCAGCATCGATGAACCGCCGGGACATTACGGCTTAACCACAATGGCAGAACGGGCTGCACGACTATCGGGCAGCTTAAGCATCAGTGCGCAAGCGCAGGGAACACAGGTGGCGTTGCGCTTCTCGCCGCGTCCGCCTCATCCGCTTGAATAGCGAGATAAAAAGCGTAACCGCAAACAGACTGTTCAAGGCACGATAGCGTCTTTTTACCAGGAGTAAACATGCTGACCTTAATGATTGTGGATGATCATCCGCTCATGCGCCGTGGCATCCGCCAACTGCTGACGCTTGAGCCTCGGCTGGAAGTGGTAGCCGAAGCAAATAACGGCACCGAAGCGCTGGCCGAAGCGCGTCGCCTGACACCCGATGTCATCCTGCTCGACCTGAACATGAAAGGCATGTCGGGGCTGGATACCTTAAAAGCGCTGCGCCATGAAGGGATTTCATCACGTATTCTGGTGCTCACTGTTTCGGATGCCCGTAGCGATATTTACGCCATGGTGGATGCGGGTGCTGATGGTTATCTGCTGAAGGACAGCGATCCCGACATGTTGCTCAGTCAGATTATGCAGGCGGCGCAGGGGCAAAAAGTTTTCAGTGAAGCGGTTGAAAACTATCTCGCTACGCGTCAATACAGTGCCAATCCGTTTCGCCAGCTGACAGAACGTGAACTTGATGTGTTGCAGGAAGTGGCGCGCGGATTATCAAACAAAGAAATCGCTACCACCCTGCATATTTCTGAAGAAACAGTGAAAGTACATATCCGCAATATGCTGCGCAAACTTGATGTGCGCTCACGCGTTGCGGCTACTGTGATGTGGCTGGAGAGCAGAAATAATTAACCTACCGGGCTGTTTTACACTTTCTCCACAATTTCTCCACGATTTACCATAATGTCGCACGTAGAGTAGGTTACGGCAGGAAATCGTGGATGATAGCGTTCCCCTCCCCCTGCTTCGCGTCCTTTTCATTAAGGAACCGTTTTTTATAATAATGACGATACGCTGCTAAGGAGTGTCGATTCGATGTCGAATTTTTTCATCGACCGTCCCATTTTTGCCTGGGTTCTGGCGATTTTGTTGTGTCTTTGTGGCACGTTGTCCATCATTTCACTTCCTATTGAGCAATACCCCGATCTGGCTCCTCCTAACGTTCGTATCACGGCTAACTATCCCGGCGCATCCGCAGAAACGCTGGAAAACACCGTGACGCAGGTGATTGAGCAAAACATGACGGGCATCGATAACCTGATGTACATGTCATCCAACAGCAGCAACACCGGCCAGGCACAAATCACGCTGACGTTTACCGCCGGGACCGATCCTGATGAAGCCCGCCAGCAGGTGCAAAACCAGCTGCAATCTGCGTTACGTAAACTGCCGCAAGCCGTTCAATCGCAGGGCGTTACCGTCAATAAAACCGGTGACAGCAATATATTGATGGTCGCTTTCGTCTCAACCGATGGCAGCATGGACAAGCAGGATATTGCAGATTATGTCGCCAGTAACATTCAGGACCCGCTGAGTCGTATTGACGGCGTGGGTCAGGTAGATGCTTACGGCTCACAATATGCGATGCGCATTTGGCTTGATCCCAATAAATTAATTGCCTATTCCCTGACGACAGATGATGTTGTTAGCGCCATCGAATCGCAGAATGCCCAGGTTGCCGTGGGCCAGGTCGGCGGTTTACCGGCGGTAGATAAACAAGCCCTGAACGCCACGGTGAATGCGCAATCAATGCTGCAAACGCCCGCGCAATTCAAAGCGATCACGTTGAAGAATAATCCTGATGGTTCAGTCGTCACGCTGGGCGATGTTGCAAGCGTCGCGTTGGGCGCGGAGAAGTACGATTACCTCAGCCGTTACAACGGCCAACAAGCTTCTGGCCTGGGCGTTAAGCTCGCTTCCGGTGCCAATGAGATGAATACCGACAAGCTGGTGCGCGCGCGTATTGAAGAACTGTCGCACTATTTTCCTCATGGGCTTGAAGCCAAGATCGCTTATGAAACCACCCCGTTTGTCAAAGCCTCGATCACAGACGTAGTAAAAACGCTGCTTGAAGCGATCGTGCTGGTGTTCGCGGTGATGTACCTGTTTATGCAGAATTTTCGTGCCACCTTGATTCCCACCATCGCCGTGCCGGTGGTGCTGTTTGGCACATTCAGCGTGTTATACATCTGTGGGTTCAGTATCAACACATTAACCATGTTTGCCATGGTGCTGGCGATTGGTCTGTTAGTGGATGATGCCATCGTCGTCGTGGAAAACGTTGAGCGCATCATGAGCGAGGAAGGCTTATCGCCGCGGGCCGCCACGCGAAAATCGATGGGGCAAATACAGGGCGCGCTGGTCGGTATTGCTCTGGTGCTGTCGGCGGTGTTTGTGCCGATGGCTTTCTTTGGCGGCACCGTAGGCGCGATCTATCGTCAGTTCTCGATCACTATCGTGTCAGCGATGGTGCTGTCGGTTTTGGTGGCAATTATCCTCACACCGGCACTCTGTGCCACGTTACTGAAGCCAATAGCGCAAGGCGAAACCCATGAACGCCGTGGCTTCTTCGGCTGGTTCAATCGTCACTTCAACACCAATGCTGAGCGTTACGAACGTGGCGTGGCCCGCATCCTGATGAAAGGCGGCCGCTGGTTAGTGTTATATCTGGGCATTATTGGCGTGATGGCGTTTCTGTTTATTAAATTACCGACCTCGTTTTTACCGCTGGAAGATCGCGGCGTCTTCCTGACGCAGGTGCAATTACCCGCGGGTTCGACTTTGCAGCAAACCGCTAACGTGGTGGCCCAGGTTGAGAACTACTACATGACACAAGAAAAAGAGAATGTGTTGTCGGTGTTTTCAACCATCGGTGCAGGTCCCGGCGGAAATGGTCAAAACGTTGCGCGTCTGTTTGTCCGTCTAAAAGATTGGGAAGCGCGTCCGGGCGCCGATCGCACCTCATTCGCTATCATTGAGCGCGCCACTGCCGCATTCCAGAAAATCAAGGAAGGTCGCGTGATAGCCAGTAGCCCTCCAGCGATTACCGGTATGGGCAGCTCATCAGGCTTTGACATGCAGTTGCAAGATCATGCAGGTGCCGGACATAGCCAGTTAATGGCCATGCGCGATAAATTGCTGGAGATGGCGGGTAGCGACAAATTGCTTTCGCGCGTACGTCACAATGGTTTGGATGACAGCCCGCAGCTGCAAATTGATGTAGACGAGCGTAAAGCTCAGGCGCTGGGTGTTTCAATCGATACGATTAATGACACGCTGACCACCGCGTGGGGTTCAACCTATGTTAATGACTTCCTTGATCGCGGTCGCGTTAAGAAAGTCTATGTGCAGGCCGCACCTGAATTCCGCATGCTGCCCGGTGATATTAACAAATGGTATGTACGCAATAGCAGCGGGCGCATGGTGCCCTTCTCTGCTTTTGCCACCAGCCGCTGGGAAACCGGCTCACCGCGACTTGAACGCTACAACGGCTATTCCTCGCTGGAGATAGTCGGCGAAGCGGCTTCTGGCGTCAGCAGCGGTGCGGCAATGGACCAGATGGAAAAGCTGGTGAATGCGCTGCCGCTGGGCGTTGGCTTTCAGTGGACTGGCGCATCCTATCAGGAACGCTTGTCCGGTTCGCAAGCGCCAGCGCTGTATGCCATTTCTCTGTTGGTGGTGTTCTTGTGTCTGGCGGCGCTGTATGAAAGCTGGTCGATACCTTTCTCGGTCATGCTGGTGGTGCCGCTTGGTGTGGTGGGTGCGTTAATCGCGACCTGGATGCGCGGATTGGAGAATGACGTTTACTTCCAGGTCGGATTATTAACTGTGATTGGCTTATCGGCCAAGAATGCCATTCTGATTATTGAGTTCGCTAATGAGATGAACAGCAAAGGCCGAGAGCTGATTGAAGCGACGCTGGAAGCCTCGCGGCAGCGCCTGCGTCCTATTTTGATGACCTCGCTGGCGTTTATTTTTGGCGTGCTGCCAATGGCAATCAGTTCAGGTGCGGGTTCCGGTAGTCAGCACGCGGTCGGCACAGGCGTGATGGGCGGGATGATCTCAGCCACAGTGCTAGCGATATTTTTTGTCCCGCTGTTTTTTGTTGTGGTGCGTCGCCGTTTTCCGGCGCGTGATAAACCGCATGATTAACGTCTGGCCAGCGTAAAGCGGCATCGTGAAGTAAATTCGAGACAGAACTCAGCGAGCAAGATCAATGTGACCTGAGTTGTGTCATGAAAAAACAAAGGCAGCCATTATCATGGCTGCCTTTTTATGTGTGTAGTCAGAATTTCAGCAAGGGGGGAAATACCCTGCTTTTTTCATCACGTGTTACTTGTGGCGTAACATCGCTTCGATAAATTCTTTCCAGTTCCCCATTTCTGTATCAATCATAAAAACCTCTCTCATTGTGCTGATAATTTTACGCCTGTTTTTTCTTCAAGTGAATACGTTTACACCTGTTATCACTATCGGCAGAGGCGAATAAAAGCTTTACTTTGCTGGATATGATTGCTGACGCACATTTCAGCAACTTATTAAGGCGACAGGATTTATTTATTTTTAACCCAGCGGTAGCATAAATTTTGTACATGAGGAAATTCTTAGAATGATAATGATGAGGTAAGTAACAATTTAGGACGATATTGAAACCGCTTTCGCAGGGTTAGTTAAGCTTTGTTTTCCCTTCTCTAACAGAGGTCAGATGCCGCATAGGATCACACTATGTTAAACTCGCGCTTTACTTTTATGACAGGAATCAGCGATGACAGCGCATTGGACGATGTTTGGAATAAAAAATTGCGACACGATTAAAAAAGCCCGCCGCTTTTTAGAGGCTGCCAGCATCGACTATCGTTTTCATGATTACCGCGCAGATGGCCTGAACGATGAGCAGTTACAGCAGTTTATTGACACGCTGGGGTATCAAGAGCTCCTGAACACGCGCGGCACGACCTGGCGTAAGTTACCGGAAGCCGAACGTGAAGCGATCACGGATGCTGATAGCGCCAAAGCGTTGATGCTGGCGCAACCCGCCATTATCAAGCGTCCATTGTTACGCGCGCCAGAGGGTTCGCTACTGCTTGGCTTTAACGAAACTACTTACCAGAACTTTATCCAGGAGAAGTCATAATATGTTTTGTCCGGTCATTGAGCTGACACAGCAGCTTATCCGTCGTCCTTCTCTCAGCCCAGATGATGCCGGATGTCAGGCGCTGCTGATTGCGCGCCTGGAAGCGATTGGTTTTCATATCGAAACCATGAACATTGATGACACCCTGAACTTTTGGGCGACGCGTGGACAAGGCGAAACGCTGGCGTTTGCCGGCCACACCGATATCGTTCCGCCGGGTGATGCGAACCGTTGGATTAATCCTCCTTTTGAACCGACTATTCGTGACGGCATGCTGTTTGGACGCGGCGCAGCAGACATGAAAGGCTCGCTGGCCGCAATGGTGGTGGCGGCTGAACGTTTCGTCGCCGCGCATCCGCAGCATAAAGGGCGTCTGGCGTTTCTGATTACTTCCGATGAAGAAGCCAGCGCGGCCAACGGCACGGTGAAAGTGGTTGAACGCTTGATGGCACGTAACGAGCGCCTGGATTATTGTCTGGTTGGCGAGCCGTCCAGCACTGAAGTGGTGGGTGATGTGGTTAAAAATGGTCGTCGCGGTTCGATTACCGCCAACCTCACCGTTCACGGTGTTCAAGGCCATGTGGCGTATCCGCACTTGGCGGATAACCCGGTACATCGTGCCCTGCCTGCACTCGCTGAACTGACGGCCGTGGAATGGGATCGCGGTAACGAATTTTTCCCGCCAACCAGCATGCAGATTGCCAATGTGCAGGCCGGAACCGGCAGTAACAATGTGATCCCTGGCGAGCTGTTTGTGCAGTTTAACTTCCGCTTCAGCACAGAATCGACCGATGTGACGATTCGCCAGCGCGTCGCCGAACTGCTGGATCGCCATCAGTTGCGTTACACCATTGAGTGGAAATTATCAGGCCAACCGTTTCTGACCTCACGCGGCAAACTGGTCGATGCCGTGGTCAACGCAATAGCGCACTATAATGAGATTAAGCCGCAACTGTTAACCACCGGTGGAACCTCGGATGGTCGTTTCATCGCCCGCATGGGCGCGCAGGTGGTTGAGCTGGGCCCGGTAAATGCCACAATTCATAAAATTAACGAGTGCGTGAAGGCGTCCGACCTACAAATGTTGAGCCGAATGTACCAGCGCATCATGGAACAATTGATCGCCTGATCGCGATCGTAAGGAGTGGGGAAATGGAGTTTATTAAAGATTACTGGTGGATCTTAGTGATCCTGCTGATGGTCGGCGTGCTGATGAACGTCTATAAAGATCTGAAGCGCATTGATCATAAGAAATTTATGGATAACAAACCGGACCTGCCGCCGCATCGTGATTTCAACGATAAATGGGACGACGACGACTGGCCCAAGAAAAAGTGATTCAACAGCCCTCGCCAACGCGAGGGCTGTTTTACATCATCATGATGACATCATCATCACCCGGTTTCGCCCCACTTAACGCTTCATCAAAATAGCGCTTCGGTACGGTATAACGCAGATGATTTAATGCCAGCTGCATACTGCGATCGTCAATGGCATGCGCCAAATCCTCCACAATATCCAGAGTGACATCGCCACCCAACGCGGTTAGAGACTGCGCCGCTTTTTCAGCATGTTGCACTGGAATGACGTCGTCATCTTCTCCATGAATCAAATGAATCGTGGTGCGGGTGCTGGCCTTTTCCGGCAGGCTCGTAAAACGCCCACTGAAGATAACCGCGCGCCCCGCTAAATCGGTATGGGCTTTCACGCCTTCCAGCACCATGCTGCCGCCCTGCGAAAAACCGATCAGCGCCGTTGCTTCCGCGCGTACGCCGCTTTCCTGCTGCCAATGACGAACCGAATCCACAAATTGCGGCAGTGCGGCATTCACTCGCTGCTGCTCGCTTTGATCGTGGGTTGGCGTTTCAGCGAACCATTGACGACTCAAGCCTGGCGAACCTACCGATACGACCAAGGCTTCCGGGAACGTTCGGGCAAACCAGTTGCCGATTTCACCCATCGCATCAGGATTGTCGCCAACGCCGTGATAAAGCAAAAAGAGTTGTGCAGCCTTAACCGGCTGCTGAACGATAACGTATTGCAATGCCATATTGACCTCCTTCATTTACTTTACGCCGCGGCGCAGTAAATGATATTGGGAATATTTGAACGAGTCTGTGGAATTATTGCCATTGCTGACGCAGAGCCTCCGCGCTTTTTGCATCCAGCGCGACAAGCGCATCGGCTGCCTGTTGGCGTAACGCCGAGACGATCGCTTTGCGTCCGCTTAATCCAGCTTGCTTTGCCAGTGCGCTTAGCGCATCAGGCGTCTCAACGGCAGCCCGAAGCAGTGAAACCGGCCGATCCGTCGCGCTGATTAAACGCTGCAATACCGGCAAACTGGCTTCGAAGGGACGCAGCGCCCATGCAAAACCGGCGACCAGCGGTAAATCTTGAGCAGTAAACCTTTGCTCTATGGGCACCAACGCGAGCTTGATATTGATATGGCGCTGTAAAACGGGCCAGTCGCGCGCAAGCTGCAACGCTGCAGCATCTTGCAAATTTTGCCCCGCGGGTGTGATGGCACGAATCGCCATCGCCGCATAGCAGCCGCTACTGGCCTCGCGCTGGCTACCGATACGCACCAAGGTAAAACCGCAGGCGCGCCAAAAAGCCCAGAGAGATTCAGTGTAGCCGAAGCTGACCGAAAGGTAATCGTAGCCCAGTTCGGCAGCGCGCGCTGCCTCGACCAAGGCCAGCCCGATCTTTTGACGGCGACATTCTGCCGCGACGGCGATACGGCTAATGCGTAATGAATGCAGCGTGGCAGCCTCGACAAATCCGCTGTGGGCAGCCAATGATTGTGCGATCAAGTTGCCGCGTGGTCGCCGTCGCCCCGCCCAAACAGCGCGCGCAAGATCGACAGATAAACCGCCCTCCTCCACCAGCCATAATGCGCCGGTTAAACCTGGCGCGTCACCGGCTAGCCACAAATGCATGCCGGGAGCATCAAGCAGTCGCCGTAAATCTACTGGCGAAGTGCGATAGTGCGCGCTGGTCAGCAAGCGGTAAGCCGTCTCAAGCAGCGTTTGGTTTTCGGGCCAGCTCGCCATGTTGAGCCGTTGAATGGATGCATCACGGTTTACTGGCGCCGGTAACGCATCTTCAAACATCAGCGCCTGATTAAGCCATTTTTCGAGCGGATCGGCACGCGACCAGCGCAACGGCTCATCCAGCGTGAAATAGGTAACTTGTGCCAGTTCGGCACAAAATTTCAGTATAAAACCCCGACCTGTGCCTTCGTAGCCTTGCACCGTGGTCGTCAGCAATACCCGCGGAAAACGCGCCAGCAGCGCATGCAGCAGCGGCGCAGGAATAGCAGCGGCCTCATCGACAATCAGCCAGTCAGCGTCTGGCGTTGTCGCCTGTTCGAGAATGGCGTCAGGTGCCATGAAGTGGTAATGCTCGCCAGCAAAACGCGCCAGCACCTCGGTGGACGCTTTTGCCGGCGCGGTGATTAAACAGCGGGTATTTTGCTGTGCCAGCATGCCTGCTAAGGCAGATTTACCGCGTCCGCGCGCTGCAGTGATAACCGCGACGCCACTGGATTGATTAATAAGCTGCGCGAGAATGGCTTGCTGTTGCTGCGGTGCCTGACATTGCCAGTTGGCTAGCATCGGCAAGGGGGTAATCTGCACGTTCTGTTCTTGACGATGCAGTACAATATGCTCGTTTACGTCGATAAGCTGCTGCAGGCGATGAATGAAATTTGGCGTCGCAATCGGTTCTGCTACATCGCCCCAGCGCACGCTGTCATTGTCAGTGTGCCCGGGCCAATCGCGCCAGGCGGGCGCCAGCAGTAACAGCCAGCTTCCTGCTTTCAGCGTACCGACGAGTGCAGCAAAGGCTTCAGCATGAAATCCCTGACGGGCATCAAACACAGCGTGAAGAAATTCGCGACCCAGCAAGGTACGTAGTGCGCCGGGCGCGCAGTGTAGCGTGGAAAACAGCGGCGACGCGCTGATACACAGCCAGTCACCGGTTAATCTGTTGAGCCAGTTTTGTGCCGTAGATAAACACCAATCCGCTTCGCCGCTGATAACGCAAAGCCGCCGAATGCCTGCTTGCTGCATCTGGCGGCTGATTTCCTCAAGCGTCATTTGTTGTTCGCGAAGGTATTACACTGACCGGGATTGCCGCTGTCATAGCCATTTTTAAACCAGGTATAACGTTGCTGCGACGTACCGTGCGTAAAGCTGTCTGGCACCACGCGGCCCTGGCTTTGCTGCTGTAAACGATCGTCGCCAATCGCTTCGGCTGCATTCAACGCTTCTTGCAGATCGCCCACTTCGAGGATTCTTTCCTGCTCCATGTAATGACCCCAAACACCGGCAAAACAGTCAGCCTGCAGTTCCATTTTCACTGACAGCTGATTAACCTGCGCCTGACTGGCATTTTGCTGCATTTCGCGCACTTTGGGTTCAATGCCAAGCAGTTTCTGCACATGGTGGCCGACTTCGTGCGCAATGACATACCCTTGCGCAAAGTCACCGCCCGCGCCGAGTTTGCTTTTCATCTCATCGTAGAAAGAGAGATCGATATAAACCGTTTGATCAGCGGGGCAATAAAAGGGGCCCATCACAGATTGGCCCGTGCCGCAGCCGGTACGGGTGGCACCGCGATACATCACCAGTTTAGGCGGTGCATATTGCTTGTTCATCTGCTTGAACAGCTTGCCCCACGTGTCTTCTGTGGTCGCCAGGATCACTGAAGTAAATTTTGCCGCCTCATCCTGATTGCTGTTGATGCTGCGCTGCTGTTGCTGACTGGATGGCGCAACTTGCTCACCCGTTAACAACGCTGTCAGGTCATAACCATAATATCCTGCCACTGCGACCACAATCAGCAGCACGATACCGCCTTTGCCGCGCGGGATTCGAATTTGGCGTCCTGTTCCATAACCCGACGACTGATTACGTCGATCTTCTACATTGTCACTTTCGCGACGCCCTTGCCAGCGCATGCTTCACTCCATTTCGCGTTTTGCTTAGATGGCATGATTTTAGTTGCACGCCGGAGCAATCACCAGCTTTGCTGCAAAATGAAAAAGAGGAGCCGAAGCGCCTCTTTTTACCGCATCAGATCAACGTCACTCAGTCGAGTTTCACGCCCAGACGCTGTGCAACCGCTTCATAGGCTTCAATCACACCGCCAAGGCTCTGACGGAAACGGTCTTTGTCCATTTTATCCAGGGTCTCTTTGTCCCACAGACGCGCGCCGTCTGGCGAGAACTCATCGCCCAGCGTCACTTCGCCGTTGAACAGACCGAACTCCAGTTTGAAGTCGACCAGAATCAGGCCAGCATCATCAAACAGTTTGCTCAGGACGTCGTTGGCTTTAAAGGTCAGTTCCTGCATGCGAGCCAGATTCTCTTTGCTCACCCAGCCAAAGGTTTCGCAGTAAGATTCATTGACCATTGGGTCGTGCTTGGCGTCATCCTTAAGGAAAAGATCGAACAGTGGCGGATTGAGTACCATGCCCTCTTCCACGCCCAGACGCTTAACCAGTGAACCTGCCGCACGGTTACGCACTACGCACTCAACCGGCACCATTTCCAGCTTTTTCACCAGCGCTTCGTTGTCAGAAAGCAGCGCTTCCATCTGGGTAGGAATGCCCGCTTCCTGCAGCTTGGTCATAATAAAATGGTTAAATTTGTTGTTTACCATTCCTTTACGATCGAACTGCTCGATTCGAGCCCCGTCACCTGCTGACGTATCGTTGCGGAATTCGAGTATCAGCAGATCCGGATTGTCGGTGCTGTATACGGTTTTCGCTTTACCGCGATACAACTCAGCTCGCTTTTGCATTTTGTTAACTCCAAACATGAAATAACCGGTGTTCAACGGCATGAGCCGCTGCGGCGATTGCGCCTACGCAATCGTTTACTTCGCCGCGCGCTATTATGCCAAAAACAAAATAAAAAGGCCGGAGAATCTCCGGCCTAAAGCAATTTATTTGTTTAGCGCGCCTTGGAACACCGCGACCAACGCATCGTTTTGCGACTGGGTTAGCACGTGCCCTTTTGGATCGATAAACTGCAGGCTGCTGCGGTTGTCGAGATCGCCGACCTGCACTTTGTAATCACCGTTTGGCAGTTCAGGATCTTTGGCACCTACTTCATCCCACGTACTGCTGCCCGGCGCTTTGTAAGTCACGTTCAAGCTGCCTTGTGAGCGATTGCTGTCGGTGACCTCCATGCCGACGCGTTTCATCGCATCTGGCAGACGCTGCCAGGCTACGTTGAATGGCGTGCGCAGAACCAGCATCGGTAAACCGGTGTCATCGGCGCCGCTTTGCACATCGATGGCACCATTGACACGACCTGCGGCAGCATTGGCACTGGCGGTGTCAATTTTGTCCAACCCGGTGCTGATGTCATTTAACATCTGCGCGGTATAACGCTGGACTTGTACTGGCGAAGTGATGGTTTTGCCGTTCTGCTGCAGTTCGAGCAGACGCACGGTCAACACTTGCTGATAGCTTTGTGACTGAACGCTGATCTGGTAACGGCCACGATATTGTTCGTCTTCGTCGGCACGATTCCACTGTACCCAATCAGTGCTCAGCTCCTGACCCGCATCGTTACGTGAGGCAATCGGGAATTTGTAAGACTGCACCACGTTAACCACTTGCGGCCAGACCGAGCCACGGCTGTTTTCAATCATTAATGCGCCGGTATTGCTGCTGAACTGGGCACGCGTGCCGTTCATCAACGCCAAAGGCTGTGCCGGTGGACGAATATCAAGCTGTTTACCAACAGCCGCATTGCTGGTGGTGCGTGGAACGTCGTAGTCACCACGCTGAACCGGCAAAATCATCCCGGCTGGCGCTTTAAGTTCGTGCAATTCGCTGGCCTGCAGATAGGATTCATCCCCACTGACCTGACGCTTATAACGCTGATCGCTCGAACATGCCGACAACAGCATCAGGGTGGAAAGCCCCACCACTGTGGCAACTGTTGACCGCTTAACTGAGTAATTCATTCATTCTCCCTAAATTATCGCAAACCCGCTTTAACCAGCGCCTGCTCCACCTTCGGCTGGCCTGCTGCTGTCAGTGGCGTCATCGGCAGACGCAGCGTGTCGTTAGCGATTAATCCCAGCTGTTTTGCAGCCCATTTCACCGCAATCGGATTGGGTTCACAGAAAAGCGTCTGATGCAGGTGCATCAGACGTTGATTCAAATGGCGTGCTTCAGCAAAGTTGCCTTGCTGCGCCAGGGTGCAAAGTTCAACCATTTCACGCGCAGCGATGTTCGCCGTCACGGAAATAACGCCTTTGCCGCCCAGTTGCATGAAGTCCAGTGCAGACGCATCGTCACCGCTGACCAGGATGAATTCATCATCAACCAGCTCTTGGATCTGACTAACACGCGATAAGTTCCCGGTCGCCTCTTTGATTCCGATAATATTTTTAATTTCAGCGAGGCGCGCCACGGTTTCCGGCAGCATGTCGCAGCCCGTCCGCGCAGGGACGTTATACAACATCTGCGGCAGGCTGGTGCTTTCGGCGATAGCTTTAAAGTGTTGATACAACCCTTCCTGCGTAGGACGGTTGTAATAAGGCGTGACGGTTAGGCAACCGACAACGCCGGAATTTTCGAAGCGTTTGGTGAGAGAGATACCTTCTGCGGTGGCATTTGCCCCGGTTCCGGCAATCACCGGGATACGTCCATCAGCCAGGTCAAGCGTCTGCAGAACCACGTCTCCATGTTCGTCATGACTTAACGTGGCGGATTCACCGGTGGTGCCTACAGAAACAATCGCCGCAGTTCCGCTGGCGACATGATAATCAATCAGTTTTTTCAGACTCGCACGGCAGACATTACCTTTGTCATCCATCGGCGTGATGAGTGCAACAATACTTCCCGTAAACATTGGCGATCCCCTCGACAAACAAGTGCTTCATGGTACGTTTTACGCTTAGTGAAAAGCAAGCAAGCCACGCCATTCCGGCGCTTGTCAGCAGTTTTTTTTATGTTTACCTTATAGTTATTAGCGAATGCATAGGAAAACCCATTTTGCCGCAATCTCAGCCCCACCATTTGGTCATCACTGCGTTGGGTGTTGACCGCCCGGGAATCGTCAATACGATTACCCGCCATGTCAGCAGCTGCGGTTGCAACATCGAAGACAGCCGTCTTGCCATGCTTGGGGATGAATTCACTTTTATCATGCTGCTTTCGGGCAGTTGGAACGCCATCACGCTGATTGAATCGACTTTGCCGCTTAAAGGCGCGGAGCTGGAATTGCTGATTGTGATGAAACGCACGAACGCAAAGGTGCGTCCGCCGATGCCGGATACTGCGCTGGTACAGGTTGAAGTGCCCGACTCGCCACATATCATCGAGCGCTTTACCGATTTGATCGATAAACACCAGATGAATATTGCTGAATTGGTTTCGCGCATTACACCCGCTCAACACAATCAGCCGCCAACGCTCTATATTCAAATGACTGCACACAGCCCAACGCGAACCGAAGGTGCGCCATTTGAACAGGCGTTTAACGCGCTTTGTCAGGAGCTGAATGCCCAAGGCACGCTGCGACTTTACAGTATGTCGGATGTAGAAAGTGTCGAGCAGGTGACGTCCACGCGCTAAGCTGTGCACGTGCTAAACCGGAGCTATTTCTCCGCATTGCTGTCGCTTAGCGGCCTAAAGCTATGTGGTGAAATACCCCCTGATGGTAATTTCCATTTGGCAGTTTCTCGTCAGATGGTGTATTACCCACAGCATGATTAAAAAATGGAGAGATGTGATGAATCCACTGAAAGCCGGTGATACTGCACCGAAATTTAGCTTGTCCGATCAGGACGGCGAACAAGTAAATTTGACCGACTTCCAGGGACAGCGCGTTCTGGTCTACTTCTACCCGAAGGCAATGACGCCAGGTTGTACCGTTCAGGCCTGCGGTCTGCGCGACAACATGGATAAGTTGAAAATGGCGGGTGTGGAAGTGTTGGGTATCAGCACCGACAAACCGGAAAAGCTGTCACGCTTTATCGAGAAAGAGTTGCTGAACTTCACGCTGCTCTCTGATGAAGATCACCAGGTAAGTGAGCAATTTGGCATTTGGGGTGAGAAAACCTTCATGGGCAAAACCTATGATGGCATTCATCGCATCAGCTTTCTGGTTGATGCGAATGGCAAAATCGAAAAAGTGTTCGACGACTTCAAAACGTCAAATCACCACGACATCGTACTGGATTACATTCAGTCTGCCTGATGTACTGCGGGCGCGGCGATCATCGCTGCCGCGCCCCGTTTCTTACCGTTTATGCTCCTCCAGTAAATCATCGGGCCAGGCATGCACCACCGCCTTCACTAACGTCGCGAGTGGGATAGCAAAAAACACGCCCCAGAAACCCCACATTCCACCGAAAATCACTACCGAAAGAATAATCACCAGCGGATGCAGATTAACCGCCTCCGAGAACAGAACTGGCACCAAAATATTGCCATCCAGCGCCTGAATCACTAAATAAACAATGAACATGGTCCAGAAATCGCTGCCGAGTCCCCACTGAAACAGCCCCACGCCAATCACCGGAATGGTCACTAACATTGCGCCGATATAGGGAATTAATACTGATATTCCCACCAATACCGCCAGCAACAAGGCGTAATTGAGGCCGAGAAACAAAAATGCCAGCCAGCTGACAATACCCACCACCACCATTTCCAGCACTTTGCCGCGAATATAATTGGTAATCTGCTGGTTCATCTCTTGCCACACCACCCCGGCTAAACCGCGATTACGTGGCAGCACGCGTCGCACCGCATTCAGCATCTGATCTTTGTCTTTCAACAGGAAAAACACCATCAGCGGCACCAGCACCAAATAAATCATCAGCGTCATCAAGCCCACTAATGAGGCCAGGGAATACTTGACCAGCGAATCGCCAACGCCGCTTAAGCGGCTACGCAAATTCTCTACGATCAGATCGATAATGCCTGCGTCCACCAGTGCAGGAAAACGCTTCGGCAAGCCCGCCGCAAACACATAAAGTTTGTTGAGCATATTGGGAAGATCACGCGTCAGGTTGATGCCCTGTTGCCAGGCGACCGGGGCAACAATCAAGACCAGCACCAGCAAGATACCGGCAAACAGTACCAGCACAATCGTCGTGGCCCAGCTGCGAGTGCAGCCAACACGTTGTAAACGCGCAGTTGGCCACTCCAGCAAGTAAGCCAACACCAGCGCGACCAGCAGTGGCGCGAGTAATCCGCTGAGAAAGAAAAGGATGCAGAAACCGGCCAGCAGGATCACCAACAGGGCAATAGCCTGCGGATCGCTGAAACGGCGTTTGTACCATTGAATCAATAAAGCCAGCATACCTTTCTATCCATGACGTCATAAAGGACGACGATTGTACCGGATATTACTGGCCTGAAAAGGTGCTTAGTGCGGCGTCTGGCTTAACAGCGATACGCTTTTTCCTGATACGCATACGCAGTTACGGCCCGCTTGTTTTGCCTGATAGAGCGCAGCATCGGCTTGCTTAAGCGTGACCTCAAGCGCAACGTCCTCCCCGCACCACGCCGCTACGCCAATGGAAAGGGTAATGTTACCCACTTCTTCTATCCAGGCATTGGCTATGCTTTTACGCACGCGTTCTGCCATGACGCTGGCTTCATCGGCGGCGCTGCCGGGCAGTAGCATCAAAAATTCTTCGCCGCCGTTGCGGCACACTACATCCGTTTGCCGGGCGCTGGCAGTTAATGTGCGGGCGACCTGTTGTATCACGTTGTCGCCAACATCGTGACCCCACGTATCGTTAACCCGTTTGAAATGATCGATATCCAATGCCAGCACCGCAAAAGGTTGGCGCATCGTTTGGTAATAATCTAATACCGCATTGAGTCCGCGGCGATTAAACAGTTGGGTAAGGGGATCGGTTTGCGCTTCCGAGTTAAGCCGCCCGATCTTCTCCTGCACCAGGCCAATGCCGGTTAACAGTGCGCGTTTTACCTGCGCCGCTTCAAAATACCAGGCGCGAATAACGCTGATTTCTGTGGATACGCTTTGCGCATCCATCTTGCTGGCTTTGCGAGCAAGCTGCCACAGCGGCAGCGCAATTAGCCGCGCCAATATTACCGCCACCAGCAGCGTTAACAGCGCAAAGGGTACGGAATGCTTGAGCACCTTCATTAATAAGCCGGAAAGCGGTTCCAATGTGACATCCATTGGTTTGAACGTCACAACCATCCAACCGGTGGTGGGCACAATGGCATATCCCGCTAACCGCGTTTTTTCGTCACGGCTGGAAATCTGCAGCGAGCCGTTGGGTTTCTCTTCTCGTTCGTGCTCGCTAATAATGGCTGGCAGCACTTTGCCAATCAGCTGGCTGTTCTGGTGATAAAGCACCTGATTATTGCTGTCGATGACATAAACGCTGGAGCCATCGCGATAAAATTGCTGGCCCAACAGCGCGTTCAGAATGCTTTTCTTTTTGAGATAAATGGTGCCGCCAATATAGCCAAGATAGCGCCCTTCCCCATCCCATATCGGCCAGGAGACAAAAACGATCAGATTGTTGGCGGCTGAAAGGGTCGGTTTACTGATAACAGGCTGGCGCACAGCCAGCGCTTCTTTTGAGGCATCGCTGGTGAGATGCATACCTTTCAACGTTAGCGATTCGGGAGAGATGGCTTTAACAATGCCATTTGCGTCTACCACCGCCACCGAATTGAAGCTGCTGGTTTGCTCACGCAGCCGGTCGACCTCAGTTGTGAGCAATTTAACATCCTCGAAATCATTGCCGAGCAGTTTCGCACTGTAATGCAGCTGTGACTGCGCCAGTTGGAAAAAGATTTCAGTCGTCGACGCCAGCTTTGCCGCATAAGCGCGATTCGCCTCCAGCGTGCTGTCGATCAACACCATACGCTGCACGCGCCACGTGGCGTACATGGCATTGGTCAAGGTCACCACAATGCTGGCGATAACCAATACCGCGATCAGCGTGCGCAGGTCCGTTTTTGGACGTAGTCGCATTAGCATGGCGTTGCCGCCACAGTGAAATCATTCATTATTGGTCTGCCCGACTCTGTTATTTTTGTTAGTGTTTACAGCGTGCCCTGGTCATTTACGGTGTCAGTGTACACCTTGAAACCCAATAAGAGCACGTCTAAGCCGGACGACGCAGCCCGAAAGCAAGGATTTTACTGGTGCTAATTGCCTGAAGCTCTTTTAGGGCAAAACGTCAGAAGCGGGAAAATAAGGCGAGGAAAGCATGAAAGGATGACAGCGGCAGTGACGCCGCTGTAGAGGAAAATTACAACATCAAGAAAGCGTAACCACTGTTTTGCAGGGTCGCAACGGTAGTCCCGCTGGAAATTGTATGCGTCACCATGGGGTCAATCCAGTCGCGCTGATAGTTGTGGAAAGCCACAGATTGATCGCAAATTGATACCTGAACACCGGCTTTTTTCAGTTCGCTGATCAGTTTGAGGTTTGGGTTATCTACGCCGTAGGTTTTGCGGAATTGATCATTGCTCAACGCCGCAGGAACCGCATCGCTGTTGATTGAGACGACAAATTTCAGTTGATCGAGCGGCACGCCCGCTGCGTAATAAAGATTGGTGACGCGCGCTACGCGTTCCAGACCGAGATTAGGCTGACGAATATCGCCTTCGCTGCGGTTGATCTGGAAAACAATTTTATTACTCAGGCCATCTACTGACCCAGGTTTAAAAGCTGGCGTGTCAACATAATGTATTTTTCCAAACCCCTCAATTGCCGGTGTGCTCCAAAAATCGGCAGGCTCAGATTTATTATCTGCAAATTTCCCGCTGACCTTATCCACTAATTCCGGTAATTGTAAAACATTGCCACCAATAAATCCGGCTACCGCTGCCACCACAATATACGCTGCTGGACGCATCGCTTACTCTCCTGTTTACTTTACATTTGTAGCCATGCATAACCCTGATTTTGCAGAGTCGACACCGTGGTTGGGCTGGAAAGTGCATGGACGACTGATTTATCAATCCAGTCATTAGGGTAATGGTGGAATGCCACCGATTGATCACAGACGGAAACCTTCACGCCAACTTTATTAAGTTCATTGATCAGTTTGATATTTGGATTATCAATGCCGTAAAACTGTTTGAAATGCGCGTTATCCAACATGGCAGGCGTTGCGTCGCCCGTTACTGATACCACAAACTTCAACTGGTCCGCGGGCACACCCGAGGCGATATAAAGATTAACGACGCGTGCGACGCGCTCCAAACCTAAATTAGGGTCGGTCATTGCGCCATCGCTACGCGTAATTTGGAATACGATTTTATTACTCAATCCTGCGACCGGTTTAAAGGCTGCATCCGCTTCGTAATGTATTTTACCGTAACCTTCTACCGCTGGCGTACTCCAGAAACCTTCAGGGTCGCTGGGTTGTGCCGTGAAATGCCGCATGACCTTTTCATAAATTACGCCACTTTGCGTAACGCCCGCGCCAATAGCACCACCAATAATGGCAATCAGCGCGTAAGATACAGCTGAACGCATAGATATCCTCTCATGCAAATAACGCGTTGCAGATTCATTTTTTGAATAGGGCTTATCTATATCACAGCACAATGAAAGTGAGCGCCTTCACGAAATGCGCAAAATCAAATTATAGTTTCCACTAAATATTATTATTAGCGACAATTAAACAAATTCCTGGATGGTACATCAACCCTTGCTTGTCTTATTCATGGCCCTTAATTTCCCACGCAAGCAAAGATAAACTGACCATCAATTAGCTTTTATACTACCAATTATTATTCCTGATAATTTCAAAAGTTGACGTTCACGATAAAAAACAGCAATACAACCTCAGTTAATTCTTTATCTTTTCGCGCTATTTTTTCAGAGTAAACCTGGAAAAAAACATGCCACATTCAATTTTTTTGAGTAAATTTACATAACTTTAATTCGAAGCAATTTCGAAGCTGACGCTGTTACTTGGGCAAAAACGCATATTTAAACTTTTTTGTTAATTAGCGATAAGAATAAACCCCAATAATTCTCTGTATTCCTGAATAGCGTTGCACAATATGGCAAGTGTTTAACTTTCGTTGACGTTAGCAAGACATTCAATTTTTTGCTGCAACTTAGCCCATTAGGTTAGCAAGGAGCGCGTGCTTTGGCAGAAAACCACATTTCTTTCTTACCGGGCTGTGGTTAAGATAGGCGCGAAGCGTGATTACCCCCTTAAAAAAAAAGAACATTACCGCTGCGCACCTGTCCAATCTCAGGGCTTCTCTACAGGATTACATCATGTTGAACCGGTTAAAGAAAACGCTGCTCGCCGCGCTCATTCCCACTTTGATGCTGACCAGCCTGGCACCTGCCAGCGCCGATGTCAGTGATTCGTTGCCCGATATAGGCACGACTGCCGGATCGACCCTTTCCATTAATCAAGAATTACAGATGGGCGACTTCTACGTGCGCCAGCTTCGAGCCAGTGCACCGCTGATCAATGATCCTTTGCTTAACCAATATATTAATCAGCTCGGTCAGCGGCTGGTCGCACATGCAGATTCGGTAAAAACGCCGTTTCACTTTTTCCTGATTCAAAATGATGAACTCAACGCCTTCGCCTTTTTCGGCGGTAACGTGGTGCTGCATTCAGCGCTGTTTCGCTATACCGACAACGAGAGCCAGCTGGCTTCGGTGGTCGCGCATGAAATATCCCACGTCACCCAGCGCCATCTGGCGCGAGCTATGGAAGATCAAAAACGCAATGCGCCGCTAACCTGGGTTGGTGCGCTGGGATCGATTCTGTTAGCAATGGCGAACCCGCAAGCCGGAATGGCGGCGCTGACCGGTACGCTAGCAGGCACGCAACAAGGGATTATCAGTTTTACTCAGGGCAATGAGCAGGAAGCCGATCGCATTGGTATTCAGGTTTTACAACGCGCCGGATTCGATCCCCAGGCGATGCCTAATTTTCTGCAAAAGCTCGCCGATCAGACGCGTTTCTCCTCCAAACCGCCCGAAATTTTATTGACACACCCGCTGCCCGATAGCCGTCTCGCCGATGCACGCAACCGCGCTAATCAGATGCGTCCGGTCGTTGTGCAATCTACCGAAGACTTTTATATGGCCAAGGTACGTGCGCTGGGAATGTATGCCACGGGGCGCAATCAGCTGACCGACGAACTGCTCAGCCAATATGCTAATGGCAACGCACGCGAACAAATGGCCTCGCAATATGGGAAAGCGGTGCAATTTTTACAGGCTAAAAGTTATGGCGATGCGAAAAAGATCATCGCGCCCTTGCTGGCGAAGCAGCCGAATAACGTCTGGTTTCTCGATATCATGTCAGATATCGAGATTGGGCTGAATCAGCCGCAGCAGGCGATAGCCTTACTCAACGGGGCCAGCGGCGCGAAAAACAGTCCGGTGGTACAGCTCAACCTTGCCAATGCCTACGTCGAAGCCAAACAACCCGCCAATGCCAGCCGCATCCTGAATCGCTATACCTGGGCGAATAAAGATGATCCCAATGGCTGGGATTTGCTGGCGCAGGCCTCTGCACAACAGGGTTTGAATGATGAAGAACTTTCGGCGCGTGCGGAAAGTCTGGCGCTTAACGGCCAGCTCGATCAAGCCATTTCTGCGTTGAGCCGTGCCAGCACCCAGGTTCCACTCGGTAGTCTGCAGCAAGCGCGTTATGATGCGCGCATTGACCAGTTACGTCAGCTGCAACAACGCTTTAAGCAGTATCAAAAAGGATAACGATAATGGTGACCATTTATCACAACCCGCGCTGTAGTAAGAGCCGCGAAACGCTGGCACTGCTCACAGCACGCGGCATTGAACCGGAAGTGGTACTTTATCTGGAGACCCCACCGGATCGTGAAATGCTGCAAATTTTGTTGAAAAAGCTCGGTATGACCAGCGCACGGCAGCTCATGCGCAATAAAGAAGATCTCTATAAAGCGCTGGCGCTCGGTGAGGCTGACAAAAGTGAAAGTGAGTTAATTAACGCGCTGGTGGCGAATCCCAGGCTTCTTGAGCGGCCAATTGTGATCAACGGCGAGCAGGCGCGGCTGGGTCGACCACCGGAAGCGGTGCTCGACATTCTTTAAAAACGGAGTGTTAAAGGCCGAGCGTCTCTTTAACGAAAGGAATGGTCAGCTTGCGTTGTGCACTGATGGAGGCGCGATCAAGCCGATCCAGCGTTTCAAACAGCGTTCGCATTTCACGATCGAGACGCTTGAGCAGGAAGCGTCCCACATCTTCCGGCAGTTCGAATCCACGCAGACCGGCGCGCAATTGCAGCGCTTGCAGCTTGTCTTCATCAGAAAGCGGCTGTAAACGGTAGATTTGTCCCCAATCGAGGCGCGAAGCCAGATCGGGTAAATGTAGATTGAGTTGTCGCGGTGGGCGATCGCCGGTGATCAATAAACGCGTATTACCGGTTTCCAGAATGCGGTTATAGAGATCAAAGATCGCCATTTCCCATTCAGCTTCACCTGCAATGCATTCAATATTATCGATACAGACCAGCGCCAACTGTTCCATGCCGTCTAAGACTTCCGGTACAAACCAGGTGCGTTTATCCAGCGGAACGTAGCCAACCGCTTCACCACGCGCAGACATTTCAGCGCACGCGGCGTGCAGCAAATGACTGCGTCCTCCGCCTTCGCGTGACCAGAAATAGAGATAGCTGCCATGATGTTGAGTGAGAGCACCCTTTAACGCAGCAATCAGCGACGGGTTTTCCCCCGGCCAGAAGCTGGCAAAGGTTTCGTCGTCAGGTAAATAAAGTGGCAATGATAATTGTGCCGGCGTGTTCAGAAGCACCTCAGCAAGCGAACAAGCTAAAAACCGGGGAAGTCTACCACAGTTTTTAAAAAGAGATGAATGAGGCTTCCCTGCCTCGCTTTGGTCTTAATGGCCGTTTTTTTCTTCGGCGTCCAGCACCACTTCTTCCGGTCGCAGTAGTGAGATGACGCGGAAAATCAACGCCAGCCCAACACCAACCAGCGTCGCTAATGCCATGCCTTTCAACTCAGCCGCGCCGATGTGCACTTTCGCGCCGCTCACGCCAATGATCAGAATCACCGAGGTGAGGATCAAGTTTTGCGCTTTGTTGTAATCCACTTTGGATTCGATCAACACGCGGATACCTGAAGCACCGATAACGCCATAAAGCAGTAACGACACACCGCCCATTACCGGTACTGGCACTGCCTGAATCGCTGCCGCAAGTTTGCCAACGCATGAGAGCAAGATGGCAAAAATAGCTGCGCCGCCAATGACCCATGTGCTGTAAACACGCGTAATCGCCATCACGCCGATGTTTTCGCCATAAGTAGTGTTAGGCGTAGAACCAAAGAAGCCGGAAATCATGGTCGATAAACCGTTAGCGAACATTGAACGGTGTAAACCGGGATCGCGGATCAAATCCTTTTTCACGATATTCGCTGTCACCACCAAATGCCCAACGTGCTCAGCAATGACCACCAGCGCAGCCGGTAGAATTGTCAGCATCGCCACCCATTCGAATCGTGGGGTATAAAAGGTCGGTAACGCAAACCATGGCGCGTTGTAAACGCTGGTCCAGTCGACAATGCCCATAAAAAAGGAGAGCGCGTAGCCCACCAGCACACCCACCAGAATCGGGATAATGGCGAGAAAACCGCGAAACAGCACCGAACCAAAAACCGTGACGGCCAGCGTGACCAAGGAGATGATTACCGTCTTGCTGTCTGGCGAACTGCCTTCAGCAGGTAACAATCCCGCCATATTCGCCGCTACGCCCGCCAGCTCAAGGCCGATGACCGCAACAATAGCGCCCATGGCTGCGGGCGGAAACATCACATCAAGCCAGCCGGTTCCCGCTTTTTTGACGATCAACGCCACCAGGCAGAATAACAGGCCACACAGGATAAAACCGCCAAGCGCCACTTCATAACCCAACGGTAACAGCAGCAGCACCGGTGAAATAAAAGCAAAGCTCGATCCTAAATAGGCGGGGATTTTACCTTTACAGATGAACAGATAAATCAGCGTGCCAATACCATTGAACAGCAACACCGTAGCCGGGTTGATGTGAAACAAAATAGGCACCAAAACCGTTGCGCCAAACATGGCGAACAGATGTTGCAGGCTGAGTGGAATAGTTTGCAGTAGCGGCGGTCGTTCGCTAACGCCAATGGCGCGACGTGTCATCAGTAATCCCCTGTCTCCTGTATACCGCGCATTGCCGTTGCGTTGGCTGCTCTCGCTCACCCGACCCACTTACTTAAGTAAGCTCATCGGTTTAAGATCGTTTGCCGCCTTGCTGCAGCGCGAGATATTTGGAGATGATGTTGTTTTATTTTTGCCAAAAAAAAGCCGACTCTCTCGCCGGCTGCTTTCTTTATTTGGTTCCGAAAATCTTGTCTCCGGCATCGCCGAGTCCAGGAATGATGTATCCCTTTTCGTTTAATCCCTGATCGATAGACGCGGTGTACAGCTCAACATCAGGATGCGCTTTTTCCAGTGCGGCAATCCCTTCTGGTGCGGCGACCAAGACCAACACCTTGATGCTGCTACAGCCCGCTTTCTTTAACAGGTCGATGGTGGCAATCATCGAACCGCCGGTGGCGAGCATGGGATCAACCACCAGTGCCAGACGCTCTTCAATATTAGAAACCAGCTTCTGGAAATACGGCACTGGCTCCAGCGTCTCTTCATCACGGTAGACACCCACTACGCTGATACGCGCGCTTGGAACATGCTCCAGCACGCCTTCCATCATGCCGAGGCCGGCACGCAGAATTGGCACTACGGTAATTTTTTTACCTTTGATTTGATCGACTTGCACCGGGCCATTCCAGCCCTCAATGGTCACGCTTTCGGTTTCCAAATCTGCGGTGGCTTCGTAGGTCAGCAAGCTGCCTACTTCCGAGGCCAACTCGCGGAAACGCTTCGTGCTGATATCGTGCTCACGCATCAAGCCCAGTTTATGTTTGACCAGCGGGTGTTTGACTTCCACGATCTTCATTGGTGTTCTCCCGGAATGAGTTGAGCTAAAAAAAAATCGCGGGATTATACCGCCTTTTCTTGTTTGCGCCATATGCCCTTGCGCAAAGAGGAAAGTTTTACCGCAATAAAATAAGGATTGATTAAAATCGCATGGCGCGCAATCTGAGACTCGCAAACGTTTGCCTGCGCTGTTAGAATTGCCGCGCTTTATTTTAACCACCAACCGCAACTCGCGTGGGGACCTCGCAGTGACCGACAAGACCTCTCTCAGCTATAAAGACGCCGGTGTTGATATTGATGCTGGTAACGCTCTGGTTGACCGTATTAAAGGCGTAGTGAAAAAGACTCGTCGCCCGGAAGTAATGGGTGGATTGGGCGGTTTCGGTGCGCTTTGTGCGCTGCCGCAAAAATACCGTGAACCCGTGCTGGTCTCCGGCACCGATGGCGTAGGTACCAAGCTGCGTCTGGCGATGGATCTCAAGCGCCACGATGCTATCGGCATTGATCTGGTTGCAATGTGCGTTAATGATCTGATTGTGCAAGGCGCTGAGCCGCTGTTCTTCCTGGATTACTACGCGACCGGCAAGCTGGATGTGGAAACCGCATCTGCCGTGATCACCGGTATCGCCGAAGGCTGTCTGCAATCGGGTTGTGCGCTGGTTGGCGGTGAAACCGCTGAAATGCCAGGCATGTATCATGGAGAAGACTACGACGTTGCGGGTTTCTGCGTCGGCGTGGTTGAGAAGTCAGAAATTATTGACGGCAGCAAAGTGCAAGATGGCGATGTGCTGGTTGCGCTGGGCTCTAGCGGTCCGCACTCCAATGGTTACTCGCTGGTGCGCAAGATTCTTGAAGTCAGCAACACCGATCCGCTGGTTGAACAGCTGGATGGCAAACCGCTGGCTGACCACCTGCTCGAACCGACCCGCATCTACGTGAAAAATATCCTCAGCCTGATCGAGCAGATTGACGTGCATGCTATCTGTCACCTGACCGGTGGCGGCTTCTGGGAAAACATTCCTCGCGTGTTGCCTGACAATACGCAAGCGGTGATTGACGAGAAGAGCTGGCAGTGGCCTTCTGTGTTCACCTGGATGCAGCAAGCGGGTAACGTTAGCCGTCACGAAATGTACCGCACCTTTAACTGCGGTGTGGGCATGCTCATTGCGCTGAGCCCAGCTGATGCTGACAAAGCGGTTGAACTGATGAGCGCAGCCGGTGAGAAAGCGTGGAAAATCGGTGTGATTAACGCCTCAGACTCTGAAGAGCGTGTGGTTATTAACGGATGAAAAAACTGGTTGTGCTGATTTCCGGTAACGGAAGTAATCTTCAGTCCCTCCTTGACGCCTGCGCAAGCGGGCGTGTTCACGGCAGTGTCGCTGCCGTGTTCAGTAACAAAGCCTCTGCCTTTGGTTTAGTACGGGCTAAAGAAGCCGGCGTGCCGACACATGCGTTAGCCGCCAGCGACTTCGCCGATCGTGAAGCTTTTGATCGCCAGTTAATGACAGAGATCGATGCTTACGCACCCGATCTGGTGGTGTTAGCCGGCTATATGCGTATTTTAAGCAGTGCTTTTGTGGCGCGTTATCACGATCGCCTGCTGAACATTCACCCTTCACTTCTGCCGAAATATCCCGGCCTGCATACGCATCGTCAGGCGCTGGAAAATGGTGATGCCGAGCACGGTACGTCAGTGCATTTCGTTACTGATGAACTGGATGGCGGCCCGGTTATTTTGCAAGCCAAAGTGCCGGTGTTTGCTGAAGACAGTGAGCAAGAGATTACGCAACGCGTTCAGCATCAGGAACACGCCATTTATCCGCTGGTGATTAACTGGTTTATCGAAGGACGATTGACGATGCGCGACGGAAAAGCCTGGCTGGATGGCGAACAGCTTCCGCCACAAGGGCACGCCCACGAATGATTTTCCAGGGAGAAGCCCAAGCTTCTCCTTTTGGTTTCCTCAACCGTAGCGCCCGGTAATGTAATCTTCCGTGCGACGCTCTTTCGGCGTAGTGAAAATCCGATCGGTTTCATCAAACTCTACTAATGCGCCGTTGTGCATAAAGGCTGTGTAATCAGATACGCGCGAAGCCTGCTGCATGTTGTGTGTCACCAACACCAGCGTGAAGTGCTGCTTTAGCGTGGTCATCAGCTCTTCAATCACCAACGTGGAGATCGGGTCCAGCGCGGAAGTCGGTTCATCCAGCAACAACACTTCTGGCTCGATAGCAATCGCCCGGGCAATCACCAATCGCTGCTGCTGACCGGTAGAAAGCTTTAGCGCATTTTGACCCAGCTGATCTTTCACTTCACTCCACAGTGCCGCCGCTCGCAGCGCGCGTTCGCAGGCTTCATTCAACACGCGCTTATCGCGCACGCCCTGCAAGCGCAAGCCATACACCACGTTTTCATAGATCGATTTAGGGAAAGGATTAGGCCGCTGAAACACCATGCCGACCCGCCGGCGTAAGGCAGAAAGATCCTGGTTAGCATTCATAATCGCCCATTGGTCGAGCAAGATTTCGCCCTCAATTCGGCAGTTATCGATCACATCATTCATGCGGTTGAAGCAGCGCAGCAGCGTTGATTTACCGCAGCCAGAGGGACCAATCAGCGCGGTGATGCGATTTTTAGGTACTTGCAGCGAGATATCTTGCAGCGCCTGGCGCTCGCCGTACCACAGCGAAAGATGGTTTACACGCAGCGCAATGTCAGTTTCGGGCGTCATAGTTATAGCCTGTTATTGAGTCATAAGGCGATAGCGCTCACGCAGACGGTGACGCAGGCCCATTGCCAGCAGATTGAGCGACAGAATGATCAGCACCAGCAGCAGTGCGGTAGCAAACACTACTGGCCGATCGGCTTCAATGTTTGGACTTTGAAACGCTAAATCGTAAATCTGAAAACCGAGGTGCATGAACTTGCGGTCAAGATGCAGATAGGGGAAAACAGCATCTACCGGCAGTTCAGGCACCATTTTTACGACGCCCACCAGCATCAGCGGTGCCGTCTCACCGGCAGCGCGCGCCACCGCTAAAATCAAACCGGTGAGCATTGCCGGAATCGCCATCGGCAAGACCACATGCCACAAGGTTTCGGCCTGCGAGGCACCCAATGCCAGCGAACCTTGGCGCAGGCTGTTTGGAATGCGCGACAAGCCCTCTTCGGTCGCGACGATCACCACCGGCAATGTCAGCAGCGCCAGCGTTAATGCTGCCCACAACAAACCTGGCGTACCAAAGGTTGGATTGGGTAATGCGTTACTGTAAAACAGCTGATCGAGCGTGCCGCCAACGCCCCAGACAAAGAAGCCGAGGCCGAATACGCCATAGACAATTGACGGCACACCCGCGAGATTCACCACCGCAATACGCACCAGACGCGTCAGCGCATTACGTCCGGCATATTCATGCAGCCAGACGGCAGCAACCACCCCGAACGGCATCACCACCACTGACATCAACAGCACCATTAATACCGTGCCAAAAATAGCGGGAAATGCGCCGGTTTCACTTTCGCCGTCTGCGGCTGAATCGCTGACAAAATGCCAGAGCTGTTGCACAAAATGCAGCAGCTTTTCATTAAGGTTGAGGGCATTGGGTGTCCATACGTCAACAATCTGCGTCAACGGAATCACATGATTATTGCCTTCCACATCACGCAGGATCAGCACGTCGCGCTGACTTTCATGCTGCAATCTCCCCAGCGTCGCGCTGAGGTGGTCAAAGCGCCGCTGTAATGCCGCCTGATTAGCCTGGTATTCTGACTGCACCTGCATATCAAACTGATTAGCCTGTCGCTGGCGCTCAGCTTGTTCATCCAACATGTCTAATTGCTTGTTGAGCCGCGCCATATCGATGCGCCGAATCTGGTTTATCTCACGAATCATGGTATGAACCTGAGCCAAACGCTGACGCAGCAGCGCATGGATGTTCTGCGCAGTAAGCACTTCATTATCTTCACGCAGGCCAACTAACCAGCCGTAAGCATTGCCGTGGCTGCGGCGTTGCAATACCAAAATATCTTTAGGTCTGCTCACCTCAGCCGGTTCGCGGCTGTAGGCAACGCGAAAATCGGGCGCATCCCAATCGCGGTTACCGGTTTTTATCAGATAACGATTCACATGACCTGCGCTGTTGCCCTGCTCATCCGCGGGTGCCGGAAACTGCTTTTGATGTTCCACGGTTTCGCCCAGTAAGCGGCTTTCGCTGCCATCAGGCTGAGTGAAGGTGTAAAGATCCACAGGCTGCGGCCAAAAAACGCGTGCGCCCTGCCATGCCAGCAGGGCAATCAGGAGCGCGAACGCCAACAGGCAAACCGTGACAGCGCCTGCGGTTAGCCAGCGCCAGCGGTTATTTTGTCTTATCGCCCTCATGCTTGTTCCTCATGCTGGCTGTAGCGCTGACGCAAACGCTGGCGGATCAGCTCGGCGATGGTGTTAATTACTAAGGTAAAAATCAATAGCATCAACGCACTTAAAAACAGAATACGATAATGCGCGCTGCCCACCGCCGCTTCAGGCATTTCAATAGCAATATTGGCGGATAAGGCGCGCAGGCCGCTGAATAAGCCACCCTCGCTTTGCGGCGTATTACCCGTTGCCATCAGCAGAATCATGGTTTCGCCAACCGCACGCCCAAAGCCGATCATCAGCGCGGCAAAAATACCGGCTGAGGCACCCGGTAAGACCACGCGGGTTAAGGTTTGCCATGGCGTTGCGCCTAACGCTAGCGAGCCCTGCCCGAGCTGAGCGGGCACGCTGAACAACGCATCTTCGGCGAGTGTGAAGATCAGCGGCACCAGCGCAAAACCCATGGCTAATGCGGCGACCAGCAGATTGCGCTGCTCGTAATGTGGCATCCACTCGCCTGCATCACGCATCACCAGGGTCGGCAGCCACAGCGTTAGCAAAGTGACAAGCAGCAACAACGGCAGCAGCAGCAAGACTTCACGTCCCGGTTGACGCCAGCGCACGGGTAGACGCGCGCTGAGCACGCCACACAGCAGCAGGCTGGCGGCTAAGGTGAGCGGCAGCAACAGTACGCCAATCAGCGCCTGGCTGATATGCGGTGCCAGCCATAAACCGGCAATCAACCCAATCACCACGCTTGGCAACGCGCCCATCATCTCAATGGCGGGTTTAACCCAGCGGCGTAAACCCGGCGCCATAAACCAGGCGGTGTACATCGCAGCGGCTAAGGCCAGCGGCGTGGCAAATACCAACGCCAGGCTGGCCGCTTTTAAAGTACCAACTACCATCGGCATTATGCTGAACTTGGCTTGATAACTGTCGCCTGCGGCGGTGGATTGCCATACCCAATCAGCTTTCGGATAGTTTTCGTACCAAATTTTCTGCCAGAAACTCCGCCAGGTGACATCGGGCCAGGGATTATCCAGCTTAACGGTCTGCCAACTGCCTTTGCGTTCTATCAGTAAACTGTCGCCACTCGGCGAGAATTGCGCGTGCAGAATTCCGGGTTCAAGCTGACGCTGCAAAATGGGGCCATTCTGCTTGCTGGCAAACAGCTTCACCCTGCCCGTTTCTGAGTAGGTGGCGAATACACGGCGCTGAGATTCGGTAATGATCTGCGTGTTGCCTGCGCTGTGCTCAAAGGTGCGAATTTGATGCAGACGCGGGCCTTGTTCCCCCGCAATTGCAAACCATTGAGTAATTCCCGTTTCATCCTGAATCAGCAATGTTTTTCCGCCGGTTAATATGTGCAGGCTCTGCGGCAACTGTGACAGCGTTTGGGTTTCACGCAGCAGCGCTTGCTGATTATCCAGTTGCCAGACGCGCAGGACATTACCTTCGCTGGTGTACAGCAGATCGCCTTGCTGCGAGAGAATAAATTGATCGACATGGGGCAGCGGCAAATTGATGGCATTTGCCTGACGATCGGTGCCTAGCGTCAGGATGCTCAGCCCATTTTCGGTCAGGGCCGCAATACGCCATTGGCCTTGATTCAGCGACGCCAGCGACATTTTCTTTACCGCGCCCTGCGGCAGATGAAAGGGTTTATCACCCAGCGGGAAACGCCATTGCGCCTCGCCGCTTTGCATTGTCGGTTGCAGCAGCAATAAATCACCCTGCAGGTTGAGCAACAGTGTTTGCCGATCGGCGCTGGATACCACGTCACGCGGCGCAGGCGTCAATGTCAAAGCATGATCGGCGGGTTGCCCATTGAGCGGAATAAAACGGGCGGTGCCTGAAGTACTGATACGCCAACCATTGCTGCCATCATTACCTATCGCCAACGCAGGCGCACGATCCCACAACTGTTGCGTATTCGCCGGCTGCATGCTGGGCGCGCTGAACAGCGGCGTCACCACCCAAATCAGCCAAAAGAACAGCAGCAACATCAGCAACAGGATTGCGATGCCACAAGACGTGACCAGTCGCCGCGTTAAACGGTCGATCGCACGACGTCGGCGGTCGCTAAACTGGACGGGAATGTGGTTTACGCTCATGCGGTCCTAAATGCAGCGGAAAATAAGCCGCTATGTTGCCCGTAGCTGGTTGATAAGACAACTATTGACGTTGGACAAGCTTGCCATACTCTCGCCATAATGATGTTGGATACTGGATCTTCAGTCCTGCAACCGCGATACGGAGTAAGAATGGGTCAGGTAAAGCTATATATTGAAAAAGAATTAAGCTGGTTATCCTTCAATGAACGTGTCTTGCAGGAAGCAGCGGACAAAAGCAATCCACTGATCGAACGCATGCGGTTTTTGGGCATTTACTCCAACAATCTTGATGAATTCTATAAAGTGCGTTTCGCCGATCTCAAGCGCCGCATTCTTATTGGTGAAGAGCAAGGTTCCGCCAGCACGCCGCGTCATTTATTCAAAAAAATCCAACAGCGAGTGCTTAAATCTGACCAAGAGTTTGATACGCTTTATAACGATCTGCTGCTGGAAATGGCACGTAATCAAATATTCCTGATCAATGAACGTCAGCTTTCACCGAATCAACAAGTCTGGCTGCGCCACTACTTCAAACACGAACTTCGCCAGCACATTTCCCCGATTTTAATTACCCATGAAACTGATCTGACCGAATTCCTTAAAGACGATTACACCTATTTGGCGGTTGAAATTATTCGTGGCGAAAACATTCGCTATGCGCTGTTAGAAATTCCATCAGATAAAGTACCGCGCTTCGTTAACTTGCCTGCTGAATCACCGCGCCGACGCAAGCCCATGATTCTTTTAGATAACATCTTGCGTTATTGCCTGGATGATATTTTCAAAGGCTTTTATGACTACGATGCGCTCAACGCCTATTCGATGAAGATGACGCGTGATGCGGAATATGATCTGGTGACAGAGATGGAATCCAGCTTGCTGGAACTGATGTCTTCAAGCCTCAAACAGCGTTTAACAGCAGAACCGGTGCGTTTCGTTTACCAGCGCGACATGCCCGATACCATGGTAGAACTGCTGTGTCATAAACTGTCGATTACCAACTTTGACTCCGTGCTACCGGGCGGTCGCTATCACAATTTCAAAGACTTCATCAGTTTTCCCAATGTCGGTAAAAACAATTTAGTCAACCGACCGTTGCCGCAAATTCGCCATATTGGCTTTGATGGATTCCGCAACGGCTTTGATGCGATTCGTAACCGCGATGTCCTGCTCTATTATCCGTATCACACCTTTGAGCATGTCCTGGAATTGCTGCGTCAGGCTTCGTTTGATCCCAGCGTGCTGGCGATAAAAATCAATATCTATCGCGTGGCAAAACACTCACGCATTATGGATGCGATGATTCACGCCGCTTATAACGGTAAAAAAGTCACGGTGGTGGTTGAGCTGCAGGCGCGTTTTGATGAAGAAGCCAACATCTACTGGGCAAAGCGCCTGACTGAAGCGGGTGTACATGTGATCTTCTCAGCGCCAGGCCTGAAAATCCACGCCAAGCTCTTCCTGATCTCACGCCGCGAGGGTGAAGATATTGTGCGTTATGCGCACATCGGCACCGGCAACTTTAATGAGAAAACAGCCCGTCTTTATACTGATTATTCTTTACTGACGGCAGATGCGCGCATCACGAACGAAGTGCGTCGCGTGTTTAACTTTATTGAGAATCCCTATCGTCCGGTGACGTTTGAGCATTTGATGGTTTCCCCGCAAAACTCACGTCGGATGTTGTATCAGTTGATCGATGAAGAGATCGCTAACGCGCAGCAAAAATTGCCGTCCGGCATTACTCTGAAAATTAATAATCTGGTGGACAAAGGACTGGTTGACCGGCTTTATACAGCGTCCAGCGTTGGGGTTAAAGTCAACTTGCTGGTGCGCGGAATGTGCTCGCTGATCCCTGATCTGCCCGGCATCAGCGAAAATATTCGCGTCACCAGTATTGTTGATCGTTACCTGGAACACGATCGCGTTTATATTTTTGAGAACAACGGCGATAAGAAAGTGTTTCTCTCTTCTGCGGACTGGATGACGCGTAACATCGATTACCGAATTGAAGTGGCGGTGGCGATTCTCGACCCGCAAATTAAGCAGCGCATCCTCGATATCATTGCTCTTCAGTTAAGTGATACGGTGAAAGCGCGCATTATTGATAAAGAATTAAGTAACCAATACGTTTCGCGCGGCAACCGTCGTAAAGTGCGCTCGCAGCTGGCGATCTATGATTACATCAAGAAACTGGAACAACCTGAATAAATCCTATGCCAATTTCCCAGAAGAGTACGCCTAAACCTCAAGAGTTTGCGGCGATTGACCTCGGTTCGAACAGTTTCCACATGGTTATTGCCCGTGTGGTTGATGGCGCTATGCAGGTGCTGGGCCGCCTGAAGCAGCGCGTGCATCTGGCTGACGGGCTTGACGCGAATAATCGTCTGAGCGAAGAGGCAATGGAGCGCGGCCTGAGCTGTCTGGCGCTGTTTGCTGAGCGTTTACAGGGCTTCAGAGCCAGCAATGTCACCATTGTCGGCACCCACACGCTGCGTCAGGCCGTCAATGCGGAAACCTTCTTGCAGCGCGCTGCAGACGTGATCCCTTATCCGATTGAAGTGATTTCCGGCCATGAAGAGGCGCGTCTGATTTTCATGGGCGTGGAACATACCCAGCCGGAAAAAGGCCGCAAGCTGGTGATAGACATCGGTGGTGGTTCAACAGAACTGGTGATCGGTGAAGATTTCGAACCGCAGTTGGTGGAAAGCCGCCGCATGGGTTGCGTCAGTTTTTCTCAACTCTATTTCCCTAAAGGGGAGATCAATCGCGACAATTTCCGCCGTGCGCGTTTAGCCGCGGCACAAAAGCTTGAAACGCTGGCGTGGCAATATCGCTTGCACGGTTGGCAGTATGCGCTGGGCGCATCTGGCACCATAAAAGCTGCCTGTGAAGTGCTGCAAGAGATGGGCGAGAAAGAGAAATTGATTACGCCTGAACGCCTTGAAATGCTTTATGACGAAGTCATGAAGCATAAATCTTTTGCAGCCTTGAGCCTGCCCGGTTTATCCGAAGAGCGTAAAAGCGTTTTCGTGCCGGGACTGGCGATTATTTGTGGTGTATTTGATGCGCTGGCGATCCGCGAATTACGCCTTTCTGATGGTGCGCTGCGTGAAGGCGTACTGTATGAAATGGAAGGACGCTTCCGTCACCAGGATATTCGCAGCCGCACAGCGCAAAGTCTGGCTAATCACTATGCAATAGATAGCGATCAAGCCCGTCGCGTACTGGAAACCACCGAGCAGCTTTATCTGCAATGGCGCGATCAGCATCCCAAGCTGGCTAATCCACAATTAGCTGCGCTGCTGAAATGGGCGGCGATGCTGCATGAAGTCGGGTTAACCATCAACCACAGCGGCTTACAGCGCCATTCGGCCTACATTCTGCAAAACACCAATATGCCGGGTTTTAATCAGGATCAACAAATGCTGCTGGCGGCGCTGGTAAGGTTTCATCGCAAAGCCGTCAAGGTGGATGAACTGCCACGGGTGACGCTGTTTAAGAAAAAGCAGTTTGTTCCGCTTATCTTTCTGCTGCGCCTGGGCACGCTGCTGAACAATCAGCGCCAGGCGACAACCCGCCCAGATTCACTCAAACTACGCTGTGATGACGGACACTGGACCTTAACCTTCCCGACGGGCTTCCTTAGCCAAAATAATCTGGTACAGCTCGATTTAGAGCGCGAACAGATTTACTGGAATGATGTAACCGGCTGGAAGCTGATTCTCGAAGAAGCCTGATGATGTGGGCGTTTAGCGCCCACAACACTGAAATAATGACTATGACGACATTAAAACAGAACATTTTTACTGAAAAATATGGCCTGACGCCAACCCACTCCGAAGTGCTGGAAGCCTTTCCTCAGCTCAAGGTGGGTAAAGCGTTGGATCTTGGCTGTGGCAATGGCCGCAACACGCTGTTTCTCAATCAGCAAGGCTTTGATGTCACTGCCTGGGATCATAATCCGCAGAGTCTGGCGCGCCTGAATAGCATCATCGCGGAAGAGGGTTTACAGGGGATTCATACCGAACAGCGCGATCTCAACAACACGCGTTTTAATGGCGGCTACGACTTTGTGCTGTCTACGGTGGTGATGATGTTTCTTCAACCAGAAACCATTCCGCAGTTGATCGCGGACATGCAGGCCAGCACGGTAAAATATGGCTTCAATCTGATTGTGGCAGCCATGAATACTGATGATACGCCCTGCCCGGCTGATTTTTCCTTTGCCTTTAAATCGGGTGAACTCAGCAATTATTACCGCAACTGGCACATTCTGAAGTACAACGAAAACCTCGGACAGTTGCATCGTACTGATGAAAATGGCAATCGCATTAACTGCCGTTTCGCTACGCTGCTGGCACAAAAAGCCAGCTACTGATTATTTTCGCTGTTTTTTTAGACAGCGATTGATTTCATCCGGCGACTGTGACTAAATATTGCAATCGCCCATTTGGGTCATTACAGGAACCACCCGCGTGAACAGCGCTTTATCCCCTCGAAGACGTCAGAAAACCGGTACCATGACCCGGATTGTTCTGTTGATCAGTTTTATCATCCTTGTTAGTCGCCTGATTTTTCTCCTGCCTGCTGCTTTCGAACATCATCAGCAAAAAAAATCCATGCATGAACCGGTAAGCCTTAGCGTCAACACTTCCCGTTAGCTAAACGTGTTTTTCACATGAATAAGTAAAACGCTGTCCAAATGACAGTGTGATTTTTTGCATCCCTTTTGCAGACGAAACGCTACACTTCGTGCTGGTGCTTTCAGACAAAAGGGACTCAATGTGTCTGCCTCTCACTCTCAACTTTTAAGTGAAATACGTCATCGTATTCTGACGCTGCTGCTCAATGAGCACGATCTGGTTGATGCGCTGCTGGAGAAATCCAGCGACTTCAGCCCTGAACAGCAACGTGAAAATTCGATTCAACGCGAAAAGCTCGAACAGGATATTATCCAACTGCATGCCGCAGATTTGGCCGATATTCTTGAAGCGTTACCCGAAGAAGAACGCCAGGCGTTGTGGCGTTTAGTGCCGAATGAACGACGCGGTCATGTGTTAGTTGAAGCCTCTGAAACGGTCTGGGCCAGCCTGACCGAAGAGATGAGCGATCGCGATATTCTGCGCGCCATTGAGCCGCTGGATATTGATGATCAAGTCTGGCTGGCACGCTATCTGCCGCGCGATCTCACTGGACGCCTGCTCACCAAGCTGGAACCCGGATTGCGTGCTCGCATGCTCAACGTGGTGCAGTTTGACCGCGATCGCGTCGGGCGAGTCATGGATTTCAATATCCTGACGGTCCGTGCCGATGTCACTTTAGCCACCGTGCAGCGTTTCTTACGTCATCGTAAGAGCATGCCGACCGGTACCGATAAACTGTTTATCACGACCAAAGAAAATCAGTTACTAGGCGAGTTGCCACTAACTGATATTCTGCTTAATCAACCGCAAAAACGTGTTTTTGAAGTGATGAACACGCGCCCCACGACCTTTCAACTCAATGACAAAGCCGAAGACGCTGCCAGCGCCTTTGAACGCTATAATTTAATATCCGCAGCGGTCATCGACGCCAAAGGCAAGCTTATTGGCCGCGTCACCATCGAAGACGTTATCGATTTGGTGAACGAAGAGAACGAAAGCAATATCCGTAAAATGGGCGGTATCAGCCAGGAAGAAGACGTTTTCGCGCCGGTGCGTAAATCTGTTCGCAATCGCTGGGCGTGGCTGGCACTTAATCTGTGTACCGCCTTTGTCGCCTCACGCGTTATCGGCTTGTTTGAGTCCACTATTTCACAACTGGTTGCGTTGGCAACGTTGATGCCAATTGTTGCCGGCATTGGCGGCAATACCGGTAATCAGACCATTACCATGATTGTTCGCGCCCTTGCTCTGCACCAGGTTGAGCCTGGTAACTTCTCTTTTCTGATTGTCCGTGAATTGGGCGTTGCCTTGATTAACGGTCTTTTCTGGGGTGGCATCATGGGCCTGGTAACGTGGCTGATGTATGACAATGTTGCGCTGGGTGGCGTGATGATGCTGGCGATGGTGCTTAACCTGCTGCTTGCAGCATTAATGGGCGTGCTGGTGCCCTTGGTGATGACCAAAATGAAGCGCGATCCGGCGATTGGTTCCAGCGTGTTGATTACCGCTATCACCGATACAGGCGGCTTCTTTATCTTCCTTGGCCTGGCAACCGTTTTCTTAATAAACCATTGATTCACATAACAACAGGATGGAGAAATGATGTTTAATATTGATGATTTTGTACAAGCAAAAACCGGTGGACCAAAGATGTTAGTTCTGCGAGTGGAAGGCGATACGTTATGGTGCGCACGCGTAGACGACGCGACAAAAAAGGAAATTGAAGTAAAGGCCGACAGCGTGAATGTGTATCACGAAGACGGTGATTTCGGCGTCTGTTAATCAAAAAAGCCCCGCTTTTACGGGGCTTTTTGCATTACGGATTATCTTGCTGAAGGTTGTCATTACCTATCCCGCCAATGAACGGTAAACGCAGACGAAATGGCGTAAAATCCAGCCCCATATTCAAGCCTAAAATATTAAGTTCAAAGCCCTCTTCCGCACCAAGCGTAAAGCCCGCCACGCCCAAAACAGAGACTTGTACACCTCTGCCAGACGGCGGCAAGCCAATCGGGCGCCACAGCGGACGGTAATCTTTTCCCAACGCATTAGCGGGCAGATCCAGTTTCAGTGCAGGAACGTCGCGGCCAATGTGCGCCAGAAAAGTGTTGCTGTTGGGCCCAGGCCACGCATGATATGTCTGCGGCCAGGGATACGATTTAATGGCTGCTTCAATCTGAGGAATCATCGCTTCAGCCTCAGGTCCGCGATGATTTACCAGCAAGCGCGGTTTCGCACCGTACCAATATCCATCGGCGATATTGGTGTTGCGTCTTACTTTATCCCCGCTGCCCCAACTGATCACCTCGTAGCGGTTGTATTGCGTTTCCCCGGCACGTTTAAAGATAATCCATGGATGCACCGCCACCGCGCCCTTCCAGCCATAGGTCGGCGCAGCATAAACCTGCACAATCGCTAAGTTGGCGTAAGCACGTGGATCGGGCGCAATCCCGGCAGAATCACGTCGTGCAGACCACCAGCCGCCCTGACTTGGCGCGTCACTATGCCGTGTCGCCTGCGCAATACTTGCACCCAGTGATAGCAGCAATACAGCAAGAAAACAGAGACTGAACACTTTTAGTGGAAGCATGAGGTATCCCGGTAAGTAAAGGCAGAGAAAGAAAATCGCCAGTCAATCTGGCGATTGAACTGGCGATTTTATCATCAACACATCTCAGGATAAGTCAGAAACTTATTCCCATTCAATGGTCGCCGGTGGTTTGCCGCTAATATCGTAAACGACGCGGGAAATACCGTTAACTTCATTGATAATGCGGTTGGAAACGCGGCCAAGGAACTCATAAGGCAGGTGCGCCCAATGTGCGGTCATGAAGTCGATGGTTTCAACAGCACGCAGCGAAACAACCCAGTCATATTTACGGCCATCGCCCATCACACCCACTGAACGTACCGGCAGGAACACGGTAAAGGCCTGGCTGACTTTGTTGTAGAGATCGGCTTTGTGCAGCTCTTCGATGAAGATCGCATCGGCACGACGCAGCAGATCGCAATACTCTTTCTTCACTTCGCCCAGTACGCGCACGCCCAAACCTGGACCCGGGAACGGATGGCGGTAAAGCATGTCGTAAGGCAGGCCCAACTCCAGACCAATTTTGCGCACTTCGTCTTTGAACAGCTCTTTCAGCGGCTCAACCAAACCCAGCTTCATCTCTTTCGGCAGGCCACCCACATTATGGTGTGATTTAATCACATGGGCTTTACCGGTAGCAGAAGCAGCAGACTCGATAACATCAGGATAAATTGTACCCTGCGCCAACCATTTCACTTCAGTCAGCTTGGTCGCTTCTTCGTCAAACACTTCAACGAACACGCGGCCAATGGTTTTGCGTTTAGCTTCTGGCTCGTCAATACCTGCCAGCGCGTCAAGGAAGCGCATCTCAGCCGGTACGTGAATGATGTTCAGACCGAAGTGGTCACCAAACATATCCATTACCTGCTCAGCTTCATTGAGGCGCAGCAAACCGTTGTCGACAAATACGCAGGTCAGGCGCTCGCCAATGGCGCGGTGCAGCAGCATAGCGGTAACGGAAGAATCCACGCCACCTGATAAGCCAAGAATGACTTTATCGTCACCAATCTGCACACGCAGACGTTCAACAGCGTCTTCGATGATTTTTGCCGGTGTCCACAGCGCTTCACATTCACAGATATCGATGATGAAACGCTCAAGCATACGCAGACCCTGACGCGTGTGCGTCACTTCTGGATGGAACTGCACGCCGTAAAAACGTTTCTCTTCATTGGCCATGATGGCAAACGGACAGGTTTCAGTGCTGGCAACGGTCACGAAGTCAGCGGGGATTGCCGTGACTTTGTCACCGTGGCTCATCCACACATCCAACAGCGGCTTGCCTGTGGCGCTGATCGCATCTTCTATGTCGCGAACCAAGGCACTTTTGGTGGTCACTTCAACCTGAGCATAACCAAATTCACGCTCGTTAGACCCTTCGACTTTGCCACCCAGCTGAATCGCCATGGTCTGCATGCCGTAGCAAACGCCCAGCACCGGTACGCCAGCGGTGAAGACATATTCAGGTGCGCGTGGGCTGTTGAGTTCGGTAGTGCTTTCCGGGCCGCCGGAAAGGATGATGCCGCTGGGATTGAACTGGCGGATCTGCTCTTCGGTGACATCCCATGCCCAGAGTTCGCAGTACACACCCAGTTCACGTACGCGGCGTGCAACCAGTTGAGTATATTGAGAACCAAAATCGAGAATTAGAATGCGGTGCTTATGGATATTTTCCGTCGTCATTGAGGTGTTTCCAGAACGGTGACTTGATAATAAAAGCGCCCGGCTTGAGCCGGGCGGGAAATCTTACGGGATTATGAACCCATGCGGTAGTTCGGTGACTCTTTGGTGATGGTCACATCATGTACGTGGCTTTCATTGATGCCCGCGCCGCTGATGCGAACAAATTCAGCTTTGGTACGCAGATCGTCAATGGTTGGGCAACCGGTCAAACCCATGCAAGAGCGCAAGCCGCCCATCTGCTGGTGAACGATCTCTTTCAGACGACCTTTATAAGCTACGCGACCTTCGATGCCTTCCGGCACCAGTTTGTCTGCGGCGTTGTCAGTCTGGAAGTAACGGTCAGATGAGCCTTTAGACATCGCACCCAGTGAACCCATTCCACGATAAGATTTGAATGAACGGCCTTGATACAGCTCGATTTCACCAGGTGATTCTTCAGTACCCGCCAGCATGGAGCCGACCATCACACACGATGCGCCCGCTGCGATAGCTTTCGCAATGTCGCCTGAGAAGCGAATGCCGCCATCAGCAATAACAGGAATGCCGGTCCCTTCCAGGGCTTCTACCGCGTCGGAAACTGCAGTGATCTGAGGAACACCCACACCGGTAACGATACGCGTAGTACAGATTGAGCCAGGGCCGATACCGACTTTTACTGCGCTCACACCTGCTTCTACCAGCGCTAATGCGCCCGCTCCGGTTGCCACGTTACCGCCAAGGATTTCGAGATCGGGGTATTTTGCGCGGGTTTCGCGAATACGCTGAAGTACCCCTTCAGAGTGTCCATGGGAGGAGTCGATAAGCAGCACGTCAACACCTGCCGCCACCAGCGCATCAACACGCTCTTCGTTGCCAGCACCGGCACCAACAGCAGCACCCACACGCAGACGGCCTTGAGCGTCTTTACAGGCGTTTGGTTTACGTTCTGCTTTCTGGAAGTCTTTTACAGTGATCATGCCCAGCAGGTGGAAGCTATCATCCACCACCAGCGCTTTCTCAACACGTTTTTCATGCATTTTTTGCAGAACCACGTCACGCGCTTCGCCCTCTTTCACCGTCACTAAACGCTCTTTCGGCGTCATGACCGCAGAAACAGGCTGCGTTAAATCAGTCACAAAGCGAACGTCACGACCGGTAATAATACCGACCAGTTCGTTGCGGGTGTTTACAACCGGGTAGCCTGCAAAGCCATTGCGCTCAGTTAACGCCTTCACGTCTGCCAGCGGGGTAGTTGGCAGCACGGTTTGTGGTTCGGTTACTACGCCGCTTTCATGTTTTTTAACTTTGCGAACTTCATCCGCCTGGCGTTCAATCGACATATTTTTGTGAATGAAGCCCAAGCCACCTTCCTGCGCCAGCGCGATGGCCAAGCCCGCTTCAGTCACGGTATCCATGGCAGCGGAAAGCATAGGAATGTTTAAACGGATATTTTTGGTCAGCTGAGTGCTGAGGTCAGCCGTATTTGGCAAGACGGTGGAGTGTGCAGGAACGAGCAAAACGTCGTCGAAAGTGAGTGCTTCTTTAGCGATTCTTAACATGGCAATACTCCACCTCGGGTGAATGAGAATAGATAAAATATTGCCGCGGCATTATACAGGCCGTAATCGATTGCCTCCAGCTTTATTTAAGAAAAAGTCTTGATCCGCTGTATCAGCCCTGTAGTATCGACTAATTAACCTGCTGATTTGGAATTTGATCTTCGTCACATGTCGCTACCTCCAACTGCCAATATTTTTACTGTCAGCCGCCTCAATACCACGGTGCGTCAGCTACTGGAAAAAGAGATGGGCCTGGTTTGGCTGAGCGCGGAGATCTCAAACTTCACTCAACCCGCTTCGGGTCACTGGTACTTCACGCTTAAAGATGACGGCGCCCAAGTACGCTGCGCCATGTTCCGTAACAGTAATCGTCGCGTTACCTTTCGTCCGCAACACGGACAGCAGGTTTTAGTCCGCGCCAATATCACGCTGTATGAACCACGCGGCGACTATCAGCTCATTATCGAAAGCATGCATCCCGCAGGTGAAGGTTTGTTGCAGCAGCAATTTGAGCTGCTGAAAACCAAGCTAGCGAGTGAAGGCCTGTTTGAGCCACAGCATAAACAAGCCTTGCCGGACCCGGCGAAACAGGTTGGCGTGATTACCTCTTCCACCGGCGCAGCGCTGCATGATGTGCTGCGTGTGTTGCATCGCCGCGATCCTTCCTTGCCCATTGTGATTTATCCGACCGTCGTTCAGGGTGTAGATGCCCCCGCCGCGATTGTTCGTGCGATTGAAATAGCAAACCTGCGCAACGAATGTGATGTCTTGATCGTGGGCCGCGGCGGTGGCTCACTGGAAGATTTATGGAGCTTCAACGATGAGCGTGTCGCACGCGCTATTTTTGCCAGTCGCATTCCTATCGTCAGCGCGGTAGGCCATGAAACTGACGTGACCATTGCCGATTTTGTTGCCGATCTGCGAGCGCCAACGCCTTCTGCTGCCGCAGAAATTGTCAGCCGCAATCAGATTGAACTGCTGCGTCAGTTGCAGGCTCAGCAGCAGCGGATGGAAATGGCCATGGATTATTATCTGGCTCGTCAGCAGCGCCTGTTTAGTCGGCTGGATCATCGCTTGCAGCAGCAACATCCACAGTTGCGTCTGGCGCGTCAGCAAACGGCCCTGTATCGCCTCCAGCAGCGTTTGGATGATGCCATTGACACACGTCTGCGTACGGCGACGCGCCAGCAAGATCGCTTAACGCAGCGGTTAAATGCGCAGCAACCTCAGCAGCGTCTGTTTCAGGCGCAGCAATCACTGCAAAACTGGCATTATCGTCTGCAACAAAGCATGGAAAAATTGCTGAACCGCGATAAACAGCGCTTCGGCACCTTAGCCGCTCAGCTTGAAGGCGTTAGCCCTTTGGCCACGCTGGCACGTGGTTTTAGCGTCACCACCGATACCGCCGGCCAGGTAGTAAAAAACCGTGGTCAGCTTCATGAAGGCGATTTGCTTCGCACCCGACTCGATGATGGTTGGGTAGAAAGCCAGGTCACAAAGCTTCTGCCCGAAAAACCGCGTCGCCGCAAAACAAGTTCCTGAGGTCGTTACTATACTTTTTGGCACATTCATCGTGCCAAGGAGTTGGAAATGGCTTTCAGTGTTATTCCCCCTTACATCTTAAGCAAAATCATTGCGCACGGTTCTGGCCATCAGCAGGAAGAAGCGCGCCGTACATTAACCCATGTCCAACATTTGATGGCTGAACCCTGGCATAAATCCACTGGGGTAAAAACCGCTGTAGGCGGTCAGGTCGAACGTGAAATTTACGACGCGCAAAATGAGCAAACGCTGCCAGGCAAACTGATTCGTCAGGAAGGTCAGTCGTCAAATGGTGACATTGCGGCTGAAGAAGCCTGGAATTATCTTGGCACCACCTATGATTTTTTCTGGCAGGTTTATAAGCGTAACTCCCTCGATAACCAAGGACTTAAGCTGCCAGGCACCATTCATTACGGCAAAAATTATCAGAACGCCTTCTGGAATGGTCAGCAAATGGTGTTTGGTGATGGCGACGGTGAGATTTTTAATCGTTTTACTATCGCTATTGATGTGGTCGCCCATGAACTGGCGCACGGCGTGACTGAAAATGAAGCCGGGTTAATCTATTTTGAGCAGGCTGGCGCACTGAATGAGTCACTTTCAGACGTGTTCGGCTCACTGGTCAAACAGTTCAGCAAGAAGCAGAGCGCCGATCAGGCTGACTGGATTATCGGTGAAGGCTTGTTGGCAGAGGGCATCAATGGTCGTGGATTACGTTCCATGTCAGAACCCGGCACGGCTTATGACGATCCGATGCTTGGCAAAGACCCGCAACCCGCACATATGAATGATTACATTCAGACCCGCGATGATAATGGCGGCGTGCATCTCAATTCTGGTATCCCTAATCGCGCTTTTTATCTTGCGGCAAAAGCGCTGGGTGGTTATGCATGGGAACTGGCTGGTCAGGCCTGGTACGACACCTTGTGCGATAAAGAGCTGCCACAGGATGCCGATTTTAAAACCTTTGCTCAATTTACTGTGAAGCACGCTGAAAAGCGTTTCAATCGTTCAGTTGGCAGCGCAATTGAGAATGCATGGAAAGAGGTTGGCATATTATGAGTGATCTTCCCCCACTCACCGACGATGCGGTCATTGTCGTGGCACGTGAAGGCGGCATCGCTTTTTTCCCGGGTCTACGCGGTGAGCGACGTTTCACGTTAGGCCAGCTTCCTGATCCGCAAAAGCAGCGCGTGTGTCATGTGCTTGAACAGGCAATGCCATTGGGCGAGCCGGAGGAGAAAGCCGCTCAGGTTGGGCGCGGGGATCAGCGCTATTTTCGTATTCAAATTCACTATGCCACGCATCAAGAGGTCGGTACCCTGGTCCTGTTGATACCGGAACAGGTTGCGCCACCCGAACTCGAATCGCTCTGGCGTGACGGCGAATAGCCATAAAAAAAGGCCGACATTGCTGTCGGCCTTTTCATTACTTCACATTACTTGTTATCAGGTAATGCGTAAGCAATTACGTAATCACCACGATCTGGCGACTGGCGTGCGCCACCGGCCGAGATGAGGATGTACTGCTTACCGGTTTTCGGTGAAACGTAGCTCATTGGGCCGCCTTGGCTGCCCACTGGCAGACGTGCTTTCCATACTTCTTTACCGGTTGAGCTGTCGAAAGCGCGTAGATAGTAATCCTGCGTACCGGCGATAAACACCAGCCCGCCCTGCGTCGCCAGCGTACCACCCAGCGTTGGCATACCGACTGGCATTTTCACGCGCATTTTGATGCCAAATGGACCGGTATCCTGCACGGTACCCACTGGCACCTGCCAAACAATTTTCTGCGTTTTCATGTCAATCGCAGAGAGCGTACCGAATGGCGGAGCCTGGCACGGAATGCCCAGCGGTGACATGAAGCGGTTTTTGTTAACCGCATATGGCGTGCCTTTCAGCGGAACCGCGCCCATACCCGTATTGATGGCTTCACCGCCGTTGCTACCGCGTGAAATCTTACTGGTATCAGCTGGGATCATCTGCACCCACAGGCCCAGACGCATATCGTTAACGAACAACAGATTGTTATTCGGATCGGTCGACATGCTGCCCCAGTTCATCCCACCCAGTGAACCTGGGAAGCTCAGGGATTTATCCGTATCCGGTACAGTAAACAGCCCGTTATAACGCATTGATTTAAAGCCGATACGGCACACCAGCTGATCAAACGGCGTTGCACCCCACATGTCAGACTCTTTCAGCGTCTGGTTGCCAATCTGTGGCATACCGGTCGAATGAGGCTGAGTTTTGGTGTATTGCTCGTTCGGGATGTGGCCCTGCGGCATTGGCAGCTCTTCAACCTTGGTCAACGGCTTACCTGTCATGCGATCCAGCACAAAAATCATGCCAGTCTTACCACCGATAACCACAGCAGGTTTCGTGCTACCGTCCTTCATCGGGAAATCGATCAGGCTAGGCTGCATCGGTAAGTCAAAGTCCCACAGATCGTTATGAACGGTCTGATAAACCCACTTCTCTTTACCGGTAGTCGCATCCAGTGCCAGCACAGAGGCGCCATATTTGTGGTCAAGCTCGTTACGGTTAGCCCCCCACAAATCCACTGACGAACTGCCCATTGGGATAAACACGGTGTTCATAGCCGGATCATAGGACATAGGTGCCCAAGAGTTCGGCGTGCTGCGTGCAAAATCTTTACCTGGCATCAGGATCGCATTCGGATCCACATTACCTGGATCGAACGCCCAACGCATTTTACCGGTGATAACGTCAAATCCACGCAGTACGCCACCAGGCATATCGGTTTGAACGTTATCCGCCACGCGACCACCAACGACAACGGTGGTGCCCGCAAGCGTCGGGGCAGAAGTCAGCTGATATTGTGGATCAGGCGCCTGGCCCAGACCCGCTTTCAGATCGACCTGGCCGTTGTTGCCAAAGCCCTGGCACAATTCGCCGTTGTCAGCATTGATAGCAATCAGGCGTGCATCGATCGTATTCATCAGGATACGGCGCTGACAGGTATCGCCGGCTGGCAAATTCACCGCAGTCACTGGCGTTGAGTCCGGTTTTGACGGCTGGGTCAAAGGTTTGGTCGCATCAAAGTACGCCAGACCGCGGCAGCGAGGCCATACTTCAGCCTGTGCATTGATCTCACGTTTCCAAATCTGCTTACCGCTGTCTGCTTCTACTGCAATGACGTTGTTATGCGGAGTACAGATATAGACCGTGTTTCCTACCTGCAACGGCGTTTCCTGATCTTCTGCACCGTTACCGGTTGGGCTGTCTGGAATATCACCCGTGCGGAAAGTCCAGGCAACCTGAAGGTCTTTTACGTTGTCGCGGGTGATCTGATCCAATGCAACAAAGCGGCTGCCTTCCGGCGTATTGCCATAATTATCCCAGTCTTTCTGTTGTTTCGCTTTATCAACAGGGATAAGCGGCAACTGCTCGCCAGTGGCGGCGACAGTCGGATGAGGCTGGAACATTTGAACAAATGTCACCACCATACCCACAGCTAACACGGCAGACAGCACATAAGAAATCTTAGCCAGCGAAGCTTTGCCTTCACGCTTACGCAGCGCAGGCCACGTTAAGAAGGCCAGGATCATCAGCCCTGTTGGTACCATTAGACGCGAAACCAGCGGCCAGAACACTAAACCAGCGTCAAAAAGCGACCAAATCAAGGTGCCGACAAACATCAGCAGAAACAGCGTCACTGCGGAAGATTTACGGCGGAAGAACTGAATCGCCGACAAAATCGTGACGATACCCGCAATTAAGAAGTACCAGCTTCCGCCAAGACCGACGAGTTTACCGCCGCCGATAGCGAAGAACAGACCGATGGCAAGCAGCACCAGTCCGAGCAGTACAGACCATATTCCCAATCCTTTGCCGGAGCGGGACGATGTTTCAGCCATAACACTAACTCTCCTGAAAAAATAAAGCACCCGCGCCTCAGTAAACGAATGAAGACGTAACTGAGGCTAATGCATTGGATATCACTTTATTTTAAATCGAATTTGAACGGACTCGCGTCCGTGATGCAGGCTATGTGAGCCAGTAGACATAAAGAATCGTCTGGCTCTGCCTCACAAAGCGGCAGGATTGTACCACTTGGTACATTAAGAGGTGAACATCTATAACGCGGTAGTTACGATGCAATAGCATTTTTGCTACAAAGATGAGGTTAAGTGTTTAAAATTACACGCTTCCCGGCAATGGCAGCGTTTTGTTTATAGAAGTAAAAAAATGTGTCACGCGCTAAAGGGTATAAATTTCACTCTTTTTTTGGAAATTAACCCATGACCCTGAGGGCAAAAGTAATCCACTGCACCGCACGCTTTTAGTACGTTCAATGGCTGGAGACAATCTGGACAGACCGCTTGTGCTGGCAAATGGAAGCCGCATGCTTCACAGATAAACGCACCTTTTCTCAGCGTTAGCGTCTGCTGACATTTTTCACACGTTACATTCATAACCGCACCTCGCCTTATGAGTTGGCTGCTCAAACCAAAAAAAGAGGGCCAATTGGCCCTCTTTTATTAACGCTTATTTTTTATTTTTCTTGAGGTGCGCCATCAAACGTTTACGTTTACGCATCTGCGTTGGATTAAGCAGGTTACGTTTACCTTCGTACGGGTTATCACCCTCTTTGAACTGAATACGAATCGGCGTTCCCATCACATTCAGAGAACGACGGAAGTAGTTCATCAGGTAGCGCTTGTAAGAGTCTGCCAGGTCTTTCACCTGATTACCGTGGATTACGACGATTGGCGGATTATAACCGCCAGCATGCGCATACTTGAGTTTCACGCGACGACCACGTACTAACGGCGGCTGATGATCTTCAGCAGCCATGTTCATGATACGCGTCAGCAACGAGGTGTTAACACGTTTAGTCGAACAGTCGTAAGCTTCGGTAATCGATTCAAACAGATTACCCACGCCGCTGCCATGCAGCGCAGAAATAAAGTGGATGCGAGCAAAATCGATGAAGCCCAAACGGAAATCGAGCGTCTCTTTCACTTCGTCACGCACTTCCTGTGACAGGCCATCCCATTTATTGACTACGATCACCAATGAACGCCCACTGTTCAGAATGAAGCCCAGCAGGGAGAGATCCTGATCAGAAATACCGGTACGCGCATCGATCACCAACATCACCACGTTAGCGTCTTCAATCGCTTGCAGCGTTTTAATGACTGAAAATTTCTCTACGGTATCGGAGATTCTGGCGCGCTTACGCACACCTGCAGTATCGATGAGTACGTATTCGCGCCCATCACGCTCCATTGGGATATAAATGCTGTCTCGCGTCGTGCCCGGCATATCGTATACCACCACGCGATCTTCGCCGAGGATACGGTTAGTCAGGGTAGATTTACCGACGTTAGGACGCCCTACAATAGCCAGCTTGATTGGCAAACCGGTTGGGTCGAATTCTTCCTCTTCCTCTTCCGCCAGCTCATCGCTCTCTTTCGCCGCCAATGCTGCCCAGTAAGCTTCGTTTTCTTCCTCTTCCGTGACTTCAACTGGCTCAACCTGCTCCATCCACGGCAACAGCGCGGTTTCTAACAGGCTGGTGACACCGCGGCCATGGGAAGCAGCGATAGCGTGAATCTCACCCAAACCCATCGAGTAGAAATCGACAACGGCTGAATCAGGATCGAGTCCGTCAGTTTTGTTCGCGACCACGAAAGTGGCTTTGCGACGTGAACGCAGATGATTTGCGATCTGTTGATCAGCTGGCATCATGCCTGCACGTGCATCCACCATAAAAAATACGACGTCAGCTTCTTCAATCGCGAGCAATGATTGCCCCGCCATACGCACTTCGACACCATCTTCAGTACCGTCAATACCGCCGGTATCGATGACAATAAATTCGCGCCCTTCCACTTCGGCGCGACCATATTTGCGATCGCGAGTCAGTCCAGGAAAATCCGCTACCAGCGCATCACGTGTGCGGGTTAAGCGGTTAAATAGCGTAGATTTTCCCACATTGGGACGCCCAACTAGCGCGACCACAGGTACCATAACAATGCCTCAATAAATAATTAATCGCCTGAATGGCGTGATTATAACGGTTCTTGCCGCTAAGTTCAGGCTTAAGGCGCAAAGAATACCATGCCTGACTAAAAACGAAACGGCCCCTGATCAGTCAGGAGCCGTTTTCATGGAAGGATTTCACCTACCTGACGCTTACCCTTTAGCGGGTAATCGCATAAACCTCACCATCTTTTGACTGGATCAGTAACTTGTCGCTGGCCACCACGGGTTCTGTCTGGAAGCCAGAGCTGTCCAGCTTCTGCTGGGCAACAAAGCGGCCATCCGTGGTGTTCATCCAGTGCAGATAACCTTCGCTGTCACCCACAACGATGTAGCCGTTGTACAACACTGGCGACGTTAGGTTACGGTGCAGCAGATCGCTTTGACGCCAAATCGCTACGCCACCATCTGTGTTCAACGCAATAACGCGGTCATCCTGATCAACCAGGTAAATGCGCCCCGCATCAACAATCAGATCTTTCACACCGCCGATTTCACGTTTCCACAAAATCTGACCTGAACGCAGATCTAACGCCGTTAAATCACCGTTGTAAGCCAGGGCGTAAACCACACCGTTAGCGACAACAGGCGTAGTATCAACATCGTTGAGACGATCAATTTCAGTTGCGCCACTTGGCTGCGAAATACGTTGCTGCCAAATCAACTGCCCCTGATTCAAGATCACCGCGCTGACGCGGCCGTTATCGCCGCCAACAATCGCACCGCCGAACGCCACGGCTGGCGCAGATTCACCACGCAGAGAGAGTGCAGGCATATCAAGGTTGACGCTCCACTTGATTGCGCCGCTGCTCTGATCCAGACCCTGCAACATGCCGTTGCTGGTATGAACCAGCACTAAACCATCGCTGACAACCGGACGTGATAGCGCTTCGCCAGCCACTTTAGTTTGCCAGGCAACCGCGCCGTCGCTGCTGTTTAATGCATAAACCTGTCCGCGCTCGCTGCCAACATAAACGCGATCGCCATTCGCTGTCAGGCCGCCGGAGAGCAAGGCTGAGCGATTACTGGAAAAGAAGCCGGTTTTCTCAGAAAGATCGATTTTCCATTTTTCTTTCCCGTTTGCTGCATCTAACGCTTTCACGATACCGAAGCGGTCGGCAGCATAAACGGTGCCATCCAGCCAGGCAGGATGCAGATTGGAATAGAAATCACCAATGCCATCGCCAACCGATGTGCTCCACGCTTCTTGTGGTGTGAATTGGTTTTCGACCTTAGGCAACGGGGCCATTTTTACTACATCTTCTTCGCCGCTAAACAGCGAACAACCGCTGAGCAAAGTGACTGAAATCAGCCCCGGCAGCAGGTATTTACGTAATTCCATGCGCTCTCTCTCGACTGGCTTAGCTTAAGTTATTCATCTTCATCTGCATCATTTGCTTCAATGCCGGAGAGGCGTCAGATTCTACCCCTTTACTCCATGCATCGCGCGCGCCCTGCTTGTCGCCTTTGCTCAGCAGCGCTTCGCCGCGAATGTCGGCGACAATGGCTGTCCAGCCATCACCCTTTACACCGTCAAGGGTTTTAAGCGCCGCATCAGCTTGATTCTGTTGCAGTTGAATGCGAGCCAGGCGCAGGTTAATGACTGCCTGCAGGTTGGCATCTTTAGTATCTTTCAGGCCGTTCTGTAACTGCGTTGCCGCTTTATCGAGCTGGTTGCTGTCAACATACTGTTTTGCCACATCCATAGAAGCCAGCGCACCGTAAGTGTTGCTGTTTTCATTGGCAAAGTTGCTGACAGCTTCCAGCGTCTGAGGCTTATCTGCCTGCATAGCGCTGGTAAGCTGCTGATACTGTGCCGAAACGGCTTTGGCCGAGCTTTCTTGATGACTCGCCCAATAGCGCCAGCCACCCAACGCGGCAATGCCGATCACTACGCCAACGGCTAACGCCTTGCCATTGTTGGCAAAAAAGCGGCGAAGCGCATCAACCTGTTCGTTATCATTGCTATAAACTTCCACGCAATCCTTCTCCTTTCAATGGTCGTTGCTGTGACACGCTTACTGTAACAGCGTGCGCAATGCAGCAGCAGCCTCTGCCTGCGCCAGCGTTTGCTGATCGCCACTGCGCAGATCTTTAATCACCACCTGGCCAGCTTTCACTTCGTCTTCGCCCACGACCAGCGCGACGCGTGCGCCCCACTTATCAGCGCGTGCAAATTGCTTTTTGAAGTTGCCGCCACCGAAGTTGGTCATCAACTTCAGTTCTGGCACTTCATCACGCAGTTTTTCTGCCAGCTGCATCGCTGCTGACTGCACGCCCTGACCCGAAGCGATAACATAGACATCGACAACGCGAGTCGGTTCAAATTCAGGATTAACCGCCTGAACCAGTAACACCAGACGCTCCATGCCCATGGCAAAACCTACGGCTGGCGTAGCACGACCACCGAGCTGTTCAACCAGGCCATCATAGCGACCACCGCCACATACCGTGCCTTGCGAACCCAGGCTATCAGTAACCCATTCAATCACGGTGCGGTTGTAGTAATCGAGACCGCGTACCAGACGCTGATTAACGGTATAAGCAATGCCTGCATCATCCAACAGCGCACAAAGACCATCAAAATGCGCTCGCGACTCGTCGTCGAGATAGTCGCCCAGTTTTGGCGCATCATTCAGTAATTGCTGGATATCAGGGTTTTTGCTGTCTAATACGCGCATGGGATTGGTGTACATGCGGCGTTTGCAATCTTCGTCCAGCGTCTCTTTATGCTGTTCAAGGAAAGCGACTAACGCATCACGATAATTGGCACGCGCTTCAAGTGAACCGATGGAGTTGAGTTCCAGGCGAACGTGATCGGCAATGCCCAACGCTTTCCACCAACGTGCATTAAGCATGATCAATTCAGCATCGATATCCGGTCCTTGCAGACCAAACACTTCGACGCCCATCTGGTGAAACTGGCGATAACGGCCTTTTTGCGGGCGCTCATAGCGGAACATCGGTCCCATGTACCACAAGCGCTGCTCTTGATTGTAAAGCAAACCGTGTTCGATGCCGGCACGCACGCAACCTGCGGTACCTTCCGGGCGCAGCGTCAGACTTTCACCGTTGCGGTCGTCAAAGGAATACATCTCTTTTTCAACCACATCGGTGACTTCACCGATAGCGCGTTTAAATAACGGCGTTTGTTCAACGATCGGCATGCGAATTTCGCTGTAGCCATAGCTCGCCAGAACCTGTTTCAGAACGCCTTCAATCCGTTGCCAGATGGCTGTATCCGCAGGCAGATAATCGTTCATCCCGCGAATAGCTTGAATATTCTTCGCCACGTTAGAATCTCTTAATGCAAAAAAACCTGTGCGGCATCATACCTTATGAGGATGAAACCGCACAGGTTCAGTCAAAAAAGTCACGCGCGCAGTCTGCGCACGCCATTATTTTTCCAGGTGCTGTACGTCAATGCGACGGCTTTCGTCGAGCATTGAGGCTTTAGCGCGAATGCGCGCTTCCAGCTGATCGATCATATCGTCATTGTCGAGACGAACGCGCTGACGCACGCCATCTTCGTAAAAACCACTCTTCTTGCTGCCACCGGTTACGCCAAGCGTAGAAATAGTCGCTTCGCCTGGACCGTTGACGACACAGCCGATAATCGAAACGTCCATCGGCGTGATCAGGTCTTCAAGGCGTTGCTCCAGCGCGTTCACCGTGCCGATAACGTCAAATTCCTGACGCGAGCAGGTTGGGCAAGCGATGAAGTTAATCCCACGCGAACGAATACGCAGCGACTTCAAAATATCGAATCCGACTTTTACTTCTTCTACAGGATCGGCTGCCAGCGAAATACGCAGCGTGTCACCGATACCTTCTGAAAGCAGCAGGCCTAAGCCAATCGCTGATTTCACTGCACCTGCGCGTGCGCCGCCTGCTTCGGTAATACCGAGATGCAACGGTTGTTCAATTTGTTTTGCCAGCAGGCGATAAGATTCAACAGCCAGGAAAACGTCAGACGCTTTCACGCTGACTTTGAACTGATCGAAATTCAGGCGATCAAGGTGATCAACGTGACGCATGGCGGATTCGAGCAGCGCCTGCGGCGTCGGCTCGCCATATTTTTCCTGCAGATCTTTTTCCAGCGAACCGGCATTTACACCGATACGAATGGGAATGTTGTGGTCACGAGCGCAATCAACAACCATACGAATACGTTCGTTGTTGCCAATGTTACCTGGATTGATACGCAGACAATCGACGCCATATTCAGCGACTTTTAGTGCAATGCGATAATCAAAATGGATATCGGCGACCAGCGGAACGTCGACTTGCTGTTTAATCAGCTTGAACGCTTCGGCGGCATCCATTGTCGGCACGGAGATGCGAACAATATCCACGCCTACGCGTTGAAGAGCTTTAATTTGATTAACTGTTGCAGCCACGTCGGTGGTGCGGGTATTGGTCATCGACTGAACGGCAATAGGCGCACCGTCGCCGACTGGCACCTTGCCGACGTAAATACGTTTAGATTTACGACGGATAATGGGTGCTTCGTTATGCATATTTCTTCTCCACAATTGCCCGGTACGCAATACGCTGTTATTGCGCACCTAATGTCAGGCGAGCAACCTGGTTAGTACGGATAAAACGACTCAAATCAACAGGCTGGTTCTGGTATTGCACCTGAACTGCTGATGGCGCGCCAATTTTCAGGCGATACGGCGCAGTTCCGGCAAGGCTAAGTTTACCGCCGCTGCGTTGCAATCCGCTGAACAATTTTTTACCGGTCGCGTCTGTGACTTCTAACCAGCAATCCGCGTTAAACGTCATAACAACGGCATTAGGATCGGTTGCTGGTTCACTTACTGCAGCGGCACCCACCGGCATTTGTGGTGCGGTTGGTGCTGCTGATGTGTTTACCGGCGGCTGGCTAGGTGAAACCACAGCATTATCTTGTGGCGACGGTACCGTGTTATTCGCGTTAGTCGCAGGTGCAGGCGTATTAGCAACGCTGTTTTCTGTTGCGGCAGGCGCGGTATTGCTTTCGTCTGGTGCGGCAGGCGCAGCGGTGTCATCCGCTCCGCCGTCGCCCGCGTTTTCACCCAACGGGATGGATTGACTGTTGTCACCGTTGCTGCTGCCGTTCTGATCGGCCATCGTGACCAGTTCATCTTGCGACGCTTTGTGGTTTTGCCACCACCAGGCGCCCGTCAGACCCACGACCACAAACAACACCAGCCAGGTGAAGATCATCAACCAACCGTCGCGCTTTTTACGGCGCTTGCCCAAGGAGAAACTTTGCATCGGTTCGATTTTTGCTGCACGCACCGGCGTTTGTTTCGCCATCATTGGCAGCAATTCCTCTTCAGGAATATGCACCAGACGTGCGTAAGAGCGAATGTATCCGCGCAAAAACGTTGAGGCTAAATCAGCAGGCGATTTATCTTCCTCAATGTCTCGTACGGTAGAAAGTTTCAGACACAGGCGTTCAGCAACGTTCTGCTGCGTCAGTCCCATCTGCTCACGGGCCAGACGCAGGCGTTCGCCTGTAGAATGTACTGCAGAGTTCTCTTGAGTGGCTTCAGTATTCATTAGCTAAATAACGCTGGTACTGTATCGATTGTGGAAAACGTCGCGCTAACTGGTCGCCATAACGAGTAATGTCTGCGGCATTTTCCTGTTGCGCGGCGAAACGTATGTGTAACGCCAGACTGCGTGCCGTTTCTGGCAAACGTTGCTGGTAAATCTCTAACAATAACGGTGTGTTAACCGATTGGTGAGTCTCCACCAGCCTTTCAGCTTCGGCCAACATGGACTCTCCTTTGCCCCGATCCGCATCCAGCGCGTGCAGTATGGCTGAACGTGCTGACTCATCGTCCCCTGCCTGCAGATAACAATATCCCGACAGTTCGAAAGCATCGATGCGGGCGTCTCCTTCCTGCGCATCCATTGCCCGTTTAAACTGTTGATGCGCTTCGTCATACTGCCCTAAAGCGCAAAGAAACGCACCGTAATTGTTAGCAACGTATCCATTCTTTGGTGCCAGCCGCTGAGCCACAAGAAACTGCCTGGTCGCGGCAGCAGAATTTCCCTGTAGCCGTGCTAGTCGAGCCAGCGCCAAAGGCACCCGATAATCACGAGGCGCAGCAGCCTGAGCGCGCAGAAAGTTGCGCTGTGCTGCGGCATAATCTTCTACTGCTAAATAATGCATACCTAACTGTAGACGGACTTCTGCCGCACCAGGTTGTGGTGTATTGCTGACACAACCGCTTACAACAAACAGCGCCACTAATTTTGCTAACACACCTGTCGGTAATCCTTTACGCATTTTACTTCCCTCATGTCGCTTGATTAGCTGGCAGCAGCCTGCCACGAGCGACACCAACGGGGAATATTATGCGTCAGGGTTTCAGAGCGCCTTCACAGAGATCAGTTCGCCTGCCATTTTTTTCTTCAGGGTACGTTTGGTACGGTCAATGACTTCACCCGCCAGCTGACCACAAGCAGCATCGATATCATCGCCACGAGTTTTACGCACAATAGTGGTAAACCCGTAATCCATCAGGACTTTTGAGAAGCGGTCAATGCGGCTGTTTGAGCTGCGCCCATAAGGTGCACCCGGGAAGGGGTTCCATGGAATCAGGTTGATTTTACATGGCGTCTCTTTCAGCAGTGCGGCAAGTTCGTGCGCATCATCAGTGCTGTCATTAACGTGATCGAGTAAGACGTACTCAATGGTGACACGTCCCTGGTTAGCATTGGATTTTGCGATGTAGCGTTTTACCGCTGCCAGGAACATTTCAATGTTATATTTTTTATTGATTGGCACGATATCGTCGCGCAGTTTGTCGTTTGCGGCATGCAGCGAGATCGCCAACGCAACGTCAATCATATCGCCGAGTTTGTCGAGCGCAGGCACCACGCCAGAGGTGGAAAGCGTCACACGGCGTTTAGACAATCCAAAACCGAAGTCATCCAGCATGATTTCCATCGCCGGAACCACGTTGTTCAGGTTAAGCAGCGGTTCGCCCATGCCCATCATCACAACATTGGTGATCGGACGCTGGCCGGTCAATTTTGCGGCACCGACAATTTTTGCCGCGCGCCATACCTGACCGATAATTTCGGACACGCGCAGGTTGCGGTTGAAACCCTGTTGGGCAGTCGAACAGAATTTACACTCCAGTGCGCAACCTACTTGTGATGATACGCACAGTGTGGCGCGATCGCCTTCCGGAATGTACACGGTTTCCACCAGCTGATCGCCCACGCGGATCGCCCACTTAATGGTGCCATCAGCGGAGCGCCACTCTTCTGCCACTTCCGGCGCGCGGATCTCGGTCAGCTCCATCAACTTAGTGCGCAGCTTTTTGTTGATGTCAGTCATCTGCTCGAAATCATCGCAGCAGTAGTGATACATCCACTTCATAACCTGATCGGCACGAAAAGGCTTTTCGCCAAGCGAAAGGAAAAATTCGCGCATCTGCGGACGACTCAGATCCAGCAAATTAATTTTTTGGCTTTTTGGGGAAACAACAATGGGGGATGCGGACGATGGCGTCACAATCTGTTCGGACATAATGTTCTCTGGCCTCGTTGTTACACGTTATGGCTCTGGTTAAGAATAGGTAAAAAATTGCGCCCTCACTAAGAAAGCTTAATGAGGGCGCAATATTGTACAACATCTGCTGCCTGATGCCAGGCGGGATCGAAATCCTTACGCAGATTTTTGTAAAGCCAGCTATCCGTTTATCGCGAAGCGATTAACGAGTGCGTGGGCAAATTTCGTTTTCGCCGAAGAAGTAAGCGATTTCACGTGCTGCGGATTCTGCTGAATCTGAACCGTGAGTCGCGTTCTCAGTGAAGCTGTCAGCGTAGTCTGCACGCAGCGTGCCCGCCAGCGCGTTCGCTGGGTTGGTTGCGCCCATCAGATCGCGGTGACGCTGAACGGCATTTTCGCCTTCCAGCACTGAAACTACTACTGGGCCAGAAGTCATGAACTCAACCAGACCGTCAAAGAAAGGTTTGCCCTGGTGCTCAGCATAAAAACCTTCAGCCTGCTCTTTGCTCAGCTGCAGCATTTTAGCGCCAACGATTTTGAAGCCTGCGCTTTCAAAACGGTTGTAGATTGCACCGATCACGTTTTTAGCGACGGCGTTTGGCTTGATGATAGAAAAAGTACGTTCGATTGCCATGATGACCTCTGTCTTGATGTCCTGAAGAAACCGGGAAGCGCACGCCCCGGCTAAGAAACGGCGCCGATTATAGGGGTTGAGTCAGGCATTGCCTATCAGAGATCCCATAATTTGTTGAAAAATATTGATCTCTGTCGAAGTAATGGCTCAGTAAGTGTGCAATCAGCCGGTTTGCCCTCATTGAACGGTAAAGTTCACCGAGGCGAGTTGACCGGTTTCATCCATCACCACCAATTGATATTCACCCGTGCTGTTCAGGGCCAGCGACTGCGTATTGGTTGGGCTCTCCTCTGCCAACGGCTCACCATTAAGAAACCACCAGCGTTGATTTCCCTGACCGCCTTGCACCGTAACCGGTAAAACCAATGATGTTTTCCCGGGCAGTGGCTGCACGATCTGCCCCTCAATCACCCCGGTTAAAATCAGCGGCAGCACATTTCCCTGCTGTAGCGGTGGGCATTGCAGATCAATAGGCGGCAACCTTTGGCTGCGACGCTCAGCTTTTGCCAACCATGGCTCCAGCGGCAGCGGCCACATAATCTGCTCGTGAGGTGTGGCTTGCGGACAATCCGCAGCAACACGTAACCCTTTGACATTTTGCCAGTAGCGCAGCCGCAAACCGCTAAATCCCTCCTGGCCAGGCGCAAGCAGCGTGGGTGGCAGCGTATTATCCAGCACCCAGCTTTGTCGCCGTTGTCGGCAGTTTGAGTCACCCGCCGGTAAAGGTTGTCCGCCAGGCCAGCAAATGCTCGCGCTGCTGACGGAAGCAGGACGCGGATCGCCCGGTGCGCGGTTGCCCGATAAGCGGCTCATCAGCACGCTATTCACCTGATTCAGTATCGGAATGGCGGTGGCAACGCCATATTGCCCTGCAACCGGGGTTGCATCGGGCCGTCCAACCCAGATTCCGATTAAATAACGTGGATTAATGCCTATCGCCCATGCATCACGATAGCCATAACTGGTACCGGTTTTCCACGCCAGCGGCACCACATCCGTCACAGTGCCATTTCCCGCAGGTTGTGCTTCACCGGCCAAAATGCGCCTTACAATCCATGCCGCGCCCGGCGAGAGCAAGGGACGCTCATGCAAAGGCTGATCCGCCAGCCAGCGCAAATTTGCCGCATTGCCATGACGAGCGAAAGCGCTGTAAGCCGCCAGCAGTTCATCCATGCGCGTGCCAGTGCCGCCAAGGATCAGCGAAAGATTGGGTTCTGCGGCGGGCGGAAAGCGCAAATTCAATCCTACGTTGCGCAAACGCGCAGTGACATTTTTTGGCCCTAGCGCTTCCAACAGTTGCACTGCTGGCAGATTGAGCGAGCGTTCCAGCGCGTCACTGGCGCTGACCGGCCCATGAAACCCGCTATCAAAATTGCCGGGGCGATAGTTACCAAAACGGCGAGGAACATCCTGCAACAGTGATTCCGCATGGATCAATCCGTCATCCAATGCCATGCCATATATAAAGGGTTTGAGCACCGATCCTGGCGAACGCACGCTGGAAATCATATCCACATGGCCAAAGCGGCTGTCATCGTTGAAATCGACTGAGCCAACGTAGCCACGCACCTTCATCGACGTATGATCCACCACGAGCATCGCTAACGAACTCCGAGGCGGCAGTTGCGCTTTCAGGTTTTCTGCCACCCTCTCCAGTTCACGCTGCAATGCGGGATCGAGGGTTGAGACGATTTTGTTTTCGTGGGTTTGCGATAGCAAACGTCGCGCCAGCAGCGGCGCCATTTGTGGCATTTGGCGTGGCGGCAGCCAAACCGCTTCCTGCCTGATTTCTGCCACCTCTTTTGGGGTCCAAACGTGGTATTCAGCCAAACGATCCAGCACTTTGTTACGCGCTTTTTCTGCACGTTGCGGCCAGCGATCGGGACGTAAACGGCTGGGTGCCTGCGGTAATACCGTCAACAATGCCGCTTCGCCTTTGGTCAACTGTGAAGGCGGCTTACCCAACCAGCTCCAGCTTGCCGCACCCACACCTTCTAAGGTGCCGCCGAAAGGTGCTCGATTGAGATAAAGGGTTAAAATTTCCTGTTTAGAGAGATGCCATTCAAGCTGCACGGCACGCCACGCTTGAATGATTTTGCCACGCAGGGTACGCGGTTGAGGATCGACCAATCGCGCTACTTGCATCGTTAAGGTGCTACCACCCGAGATGATTTCACCGCTGGAGAGATCTTGCCAGGCGGCACGAATTAACGCGAATGGATTGATACCCGGATGGTGCCAGAACCAGCGATCTTCATAAGTCAGTAGCGCTTCTACGTAAGCGGGCGCGACATCTTCCGGCGTGACGGGATAGCGCCAGATGCCCTGCCGATCGGCAAAGCGCCACAGCGGCGTGCCATCTTCCGCCACGACGACACGTGCAGGTTGCACCTGATGCAAGGGAAGAGGGAATAACCGATCCAACGCCAAAGGAAGCGCGAATAATGTCAGAAAAAAAAGCGGCAGCCCGAGCCACCGCTTGTTGAAGTGTACGCGCTTCACCCGCGCGCATCCTGCTTAACGCACATGAAGCATCTCTGCCGTATTGCCCACCGCGCGCCATTCCGGCACATACATTGATTCCACCTGCGGCGGCGGCATTTTATAGCGGCCTGGCGTAACGGCACGTGCCAGATAGATCAGCGTGGCAGGCCGATAGGTATCCACAGCCAACGCCGCCACGAAGCGATCGTCACGAAACTCAATGTGTTTGATGTCTACCTGCTGCATATCCATCATGCTCTCCTTGAGAGCATCGGCGCTGTCGCCGAGGCTGGCACTGCTGTCAGCAAGGTTCTGATTCTCCAGTTCCAGACCCGCAGGCAACATATCGACCACCAGCGCATCGTTAACGCTTTTCTTCGCCGACACGGTTAAACGCACCATAATTAATTCACCGCTGCTCAAATTGTCGAGATTGGCGGCTTTGCCGTTGAGTGTGAAATACTCGCGCTTGATACCCAGCACGTTACTCATCGGTGCAGGCGATGAAGCGGGATACCCCACCACGTTGAGACTGGCATACAGCGGCGAACGACTTTCATTGCTAACCTCCACGCCACGCATCAGCTGCGTTTCATTCAGTGCGGTGTTCAGCAATCCGTCACTGCTCAGCGGTTCCCGATGACCGTTCAGTGTCGCCTGCCATTGGTCACCTTTACTGTTTTGCAGCGTTCGTGCCGCCAGGAACAACGCATTATTTTCTTGTGTAGAGAACCAGCGCTTGCCATGAACCGCTTTGGTCAGCGCCAGAAGCAGCGTGTTTTGTAAATCCGGTTGAAGATTATTTTCCGCCAGCAAAGCGATCATTAATGCGCGGTCGCGAACGTCACTGCCGTAATCACCAAATCCATCATTGTCTGGACGATTCATCGCAGCGCCCTGCCCAATGGCCAGCTGCGCACGCTGTTCATCGCCCATCAGTTTTAACGCAATACCCAATTGCATGAGCGCCAGCCCTGATTTCGCCTTGTCGCGTTTTTCATATAGCGCACGCAACGCCCCTAACGGCGCTTTCTGCTGCCGTGCCAACACCAGTCCCGCGTATGCCTGAACGCTAAAACGCAGCGCCTCAACGTCATTGCTCCAGCCTTTGTCAATTTGCGACGGATCTTGCAGATAGCGCAGCAGACGCTCATCGGCGCGGGCGATGACACCTTCTGGCAGCGCATACCCCGCTTCGTTGGCACGCAATAAAAAGTCAGCGACATACGCTGTCAGCCAAAACTCCTCTTCGCTTTGTTTGCTCCACAAGCCGAAGCTGCCGTTGGGCCGCTGCATCCCCGCCATGCGAGCAATACCGGTATCAATGGCGGCACGACGCGCATCGTCGCTGCTGCTTTTGATGCCCATTGCCATAAGTTGCGCATGGCGGGTGAATACCGACGGCCAGATTCCGCTGGCGGTTTGTTCCAGGCAGCCATAAGGATAAGCGTACAGCTCGCTGATGTAGCTGGCGATGTTCAGCGGTGGACGATTGCTGAGCGACAATCTGCCGCTTAAGGTCTCTTTCTCCATTCCGCTGAACGCAGTTGCCATCACTTGCCACGGCTGATTGGCCGTAATCACTGCATCGAAATTCAGTGTTTCCGCTGGATAAGCGGGCCGCACGCCTATTTTCCACTGCTGCTTGCTGGACTTGAGATTTTCACCCGGCAGATTCAGGCCAGACACTTCAACGTCTACGCTGCCATCACCAAAGCCGTTCAGCGCTTTAACCGGCACTTTCAGCGTGGTTCGCGCGCCTTTCGCCAGCGTCACGTTTTGTGTCACCGCGCCATTCAGTGCAACCAATCCGTTGGCAGAGAAATTCACTTTTAACGTTTGCGGGAGATCGGTGAGATTAGTGATATCCAGCGCCAGGTTCGCTTGGTCGCCGCCCGCCAGGAAGCGCGGTGTGGCGAGTTCGGTAATAAGCGGTGCAGCGACCACCAACTTGCGCTCTGCTGCGCCAAAACTCTCCTCACTCCAGCCTTGGGCCATCAGGCGCAGCTCACCGTTAAAGGTTGGAATCGGCAGTTCCAGCGTGCCTTCCCCGTTTTCATCCAGCGTGACCGCCTGTAATTGCTGCGCCACAATATTGACCTGTGTGACCGGCTTTTTGCCGCCGCGCCGCATGGCATCTTCGCTGGCATCGCCGCCGAAGCGTAATGCCGCCAGCCGCCCTCCGCCTTCAATCAGCTGGCCAAATACATCATATTGATCGGCGTTGTAACGTTTACGGCCAAAGAAGGCGTCCCACGGGTTCGGGGTTGAATAATCCGTGATGCTGAGTACGCCGCTATCCACGGCCGACAGCAGCAGATGAATCTGCTGCGGTAGTGCGCCACCTTCCCGGCTGGCTTTTATGTTGATTTTCACCGTTTGATCGGGACGAACCTTGTTAGGTGCGTCGAGTGCCAGCGTTAAACGCCGCGCTTCTGTTGCCATGGGTAAATGCAGTAAACCCACCGCGCGTTTTGGCGTAGCACCGCTGACTTTATCCCCTTCACGCACCACGATGGCGCTGAGATAGAGATCGTGGCGCTGCCAGCTTTTATCGATGGGCACAGCGAGGGTGGTACCGCCAGCGGGAACATCCAGTGCCTGCCACCAAAGCGTGCCACTGCTCGATTCAACCAACAGATAACCTTTGCCCGCTGCGGGCGATTCCACCTGTATCTGTGCAGTATCACCCGGTTGATAAGCCGCTTTATCGAGCTTCAACTTGACCTGATCCGGGCGTAATGCGCCAGTGCCGTTGGTGTTATCCTGCCAGCTGTAACCGGCCTGGAATCGCACGCTACTAACAATTTTCTCACCGGCCTGCACTTCCAGACGATAGGCGCCCCACTCCACCGGGAAACTGACTTTGCTGCTGCCGCCAGCAGGAAGCGTGATGCGCTGTTCATCTTCCTGCAGATCTTTTTGATCGAAGCGTGATTGCCAACCTTCGCTGTCGGAAAAGCTCCAGTAATAGTCGTGGCGTTCACGAATGAGTCTGACATCCAGATTGTTCACGGCGAGCTTTTCACCCTTGCTGTTGGCATACAGGATATCAAACTCGGCCTGGCTATTTTCTGGCACCGTGGGTTCGTCATGGTAGCTGTCGTTGCGGTAGTCATAGACTGCTTTGCTGCTGAACAGCGGGCGAATACCCGGCAGCGCATCGGCTGGCCAAATCGCCTGGGTTACACGACGCGTGACCGGACGGCCACCGGTTTCAAGCAGGCTGGCTTGCAGAATCAGATTGAGCGGCGAATGACTTTCTGCCCACTGACTTTCAACCGCCAGTTGCGCCTGACCTTTTGCATCCAGCTTGAGGTCGACGTCACCTAGGCTGCGCGTTAATTCCTCTTCGGTGATATCACCAAACTGATAACCTGGCAGCGCAGCAACTGCTTCACGTGCCGGACGAAGATAAAGCTGGCCTTGCAGCTGATTTCCCGCGGCGGGTGCGCCATAAAGATAACGCCCAGCAATATCAAAAGTAATGTCAGCATCAGCGTGTTGCGGCTTATCGCTGTTTTTCAGAGTAAGCGCCATGCGCTCTGGCAAAAAGTCCTCTACCTGAAATTTCCACTGTCGCGGCAAATTGTCACCGGTATTCAGGCGCAATGACCATTCGCCGGTCATCGCAGAGGCTGGTAACGTCAGACGCTGTTGGTAAAAACCCTTTTCCATCTGCCAGACAAAGCTGCGCGACACTTCACCATCCGGTTGCAGCAGCTCAGCTTTGATGGGCTGCGCGGGCAACGGATTGCCATCAACATCACGCAGCAGAGCGTTAACTATCACCGTTTCGCCTGGACGATACAGATCGCGTGGCCCAAATACGAACAGCTGTTTTTCGTAACCTTGCGGCCCGGCGACAGGAAATTCAGCCAGATCGAGCGCCGGGCGAGTGAGATCAATTAATGAAGTCTGTTCACCCAGGGTGGCGAGCAGCAGCTTGCCTTTGGGTTGAGCTTTGAAGCGTAAATGCCCGTTATTATCGCTCTCGCTTTTTTCCAGTTGCTGCCCTTTCTCATCCAGCAACTGCACGCTGACGCCTGAAAGCGGTGCGCCAGTTTCCAGGCTTTGGGTAAAGAGATCATATTGCGTAGGGAAGCGATGCAGCGACAGACCAATATCGCTGAGCGTAAACAACGTGGCGGGCGTGCTGTAGTGATAACTGCCAGCCTGTTTCATCACCGCCAGATAAACACCCGGCTGCTTGAGAGCATCCACGTTGCTCAGCGGTAGCTGCAATTTTTCACGTGTATTGCGTGCTGGATTGAGATCAAAGCGGCCGGTATAGACCAAATCTGCGTTTTTCAATAAATCGTCAGATTGCCAACTCGACAAGTTGCTGCCGTAATTCCACTGAGCCAAAAAATCTGCCAGCGTGGCGTTTTTAACCCGGAAAAAATCCACATCAACGCGCGCAATATTTAGCGCAAGAACCGGCAAGCCTTGCGTCAAACGCAGCGGCAACAATGAACCCCGGCTGGCAAATCCCACCATCGGTTGAATATCGCGGGTGGTAAGCTTTTGCGAGAAAGGCGCGTTAAGGCTTTCGCCGCTGGCGGCACGCAGCGCGGCATCGACCTTCAGTGACAACTTACGGGAGGGTTCAGGATGACGAAAACGCAGCGCTTTACGGTTGTTTGAAAGCTCCCAACCGCCGTCAACTTTTCCGCGTTCATCATCGGTCAGTGTGACCAGGCGAGAGAAATCCTGCTTTTCATCGAGCGGAGCATTGAAGGTCAGCACTAACGTCGCTGCGCCGTCCAGCTGTAATTCAGAGAGATCGCTCACCTGAAGCGGCTTGGCTAGCGATGTTGCCGTCACCGACTCAGCGGCAACAACTGAAAAAGAAGTAAGCGCTGCGGTACTCAGCAGCACACTGCTCAACAGCATGCTGAGCAGCAGCCGGTTAATGCGTTTGTTCATGGTAAATCCTTCACCCAGACCCAGAAGAGGTTGTAAATAACGCTGCGCAATTTCACATCAACGCCGCCATTTAATCAACGCTTTCCCTTGAGATAGCGCGCCCATTACCGGAAACTGGCTCTTCCTGAATCTTGAGAAGAGGTTGCTATGACAGCTCCCCTGTTTGTATCCGCTGACTGGTTGAATGAACATTACACCGACGAAGACCTGCAAGTGCTGGATGCGCGAATGCTGCCGCCAGGCATGGAGGCGGTGCGGGATATTCAAGCCGAATATCTGGCAGGCCATTTACCTGATGCGCCTTTTTTCAATATTGAAGCGCTCTCCGATCACACCAGCCCCTATCCGCACATGATGCCGCGCGCCGAAGGTTTTTCAGTGGCGATGCGCGAACTGGGCGTCAGCAGCGATAAACATTTAGTGGTGTACGATGAAGGCAACCTGTTCTCGGCACCCCGCGCGTGGTGGATGCTGCGCGCTTTTGGCGTACAGCAGGTTTCTATTTTAGCGGGCGGTTTGCAAGGCTGGAAAGCGGCAGGCTTCTCGGTGGAAACCGGCCCGGTTACGCTGCCAGAAGGCGAGTTTGAAGCTACCTACGATGAAAGCCAGGTTAAGCGTTTGAATGATGTGTTGCTGATCAGCCATGAAGGCGGTGCGCAGATCGTTGATGCGCGAGCCGCGAATCGCTTCAATGCAGAAGTGGATGAACCGCGGCCCGGACTGCATCGTGGTCATATCCCGCGTAGCCTGAATGTGCCGTGGAACAATCTGGTGGCGAACGGCGAGTTAAAGCCGGTAGCAGAGCTGCGCGACCTGTTTGTCAAAGCGGGTGTGGATATTGAAAAACCGGTGGTTGCCAGCTGTGGATCGGGTGTGACTGCGGTGGTGGTGATTCTGGCGCTGACTGCGCTGGGTGCGCGTAATGTCGCGCTGTATGACGGTTCGTGGGGCGAATGGGGCAGCCGCGACGACTTACCCATTGAGAAATAAACGTATTAATTGAAAAAGTGCGGCCTGTTTAACGATAAACAGTGCCGCACTTTTTTTAGATAATACGCTGGCTGCCCTTGAAGTCGCGCAGGAAACTGCCCCAGCGACGTTCATAAAATGGCGTAATGTGGGCGGTAAAAAAGTGGCTGATGCCGCGATCGTCCAGCGTCACTTCGCAAATATCGATGGGCGCATCATCCGGTAAGGTATCAGTCGCTACGCTGCCTGCAGCCTGAATGATGGCGTCAATATCGCTTTCCGCCTCGATGCCAATCAGCAGATTTGGCTCTTCTTCCGCACTTTCACGAATGCTGGCGACAAAGGCGCGTCGCACCTGTTTGTATTTGCTGAACAGCTGGGTCAGAGAATCGATCATCTGCGCAGGCGGTTCCGCCACTTCTGATAACAGCAGCGCATGCCCGCCTTCCAACACTGTTTGTTGGCTCAGCGCATCACCCTGCTCGCCCAACAGATGGCTGATCTCAGCCGCAGAAAACTCTTTACCGCTCGGCAATTTTGGGTTCAGAAACAGCGCTTCGCCACGTGTCATTTCGAACAGCGTGCGAACCGGCAAACGCAGATAAGCTTGTTCAGCACTGATGGCTTCGCTCATCGCGTGTTCAGAGGTAAAAAACGGAATGACGCTGCTGCCATCTTCTTTTTCCCAGTGCTGCAAATCGACCGGTGTATTGGCATCCAGCTGCTGTGCAGTGCTTTCACCTGGCACCCAGGCATCTGCTTCCAGCAATAACTGGAAAAACTCGGGACGATGCGCAGGCTCGGTTGCCGCCAGCTTCAGCACTTCTTCAAGACGATTCATAATCTACTCTCAAAAAAGCGGCGGCCTGTTTGCCGCCGCTGGGATCGTTTACTTCAGTAACAGGTTTGCCAGCGTACGTACGCCAAGACCGGTTGCACCCGCAGACCACTGATCCACTGCGGCTTTGCGATAGGTGGCGGAGCAGTCAATGTGCAGCCAACCTTGCTGATAATCGCTGACAAAATGCGACAGAAAAGCAGCCGCGCTGCTGGCACCCGCAGCATGTGCTGGGCTGGCAATATTGTTCAGATCGGCAAAGTTTGATGGCAAATGGCTACGATGGAATTCTGCCAACGGCAAGCGCCAGAACGGCTCGTTCTCACTGACTGCGCTGCCCATCAGTGACTGCGCCATGACATCATCAAAAGTAAACAGGGCGTGATAATCGTTGCCGAGCGCCGTCTTTGCCGCACCGGTCAGCGTTGCCGCATCAATCAGTAAAGTCGGCTTTTGCTCGCTGGCATCAATCAGGCCATCGGCCAGGACCAAACGCCCTTCCGCATCGGTATTCATGACCTCAACGGATTTGCCGTTACGATAGCGAATGATATCGCCCAGTTTGAAGGCATTGCTGCTGACCATGTTATCCGCGCAGCAAAGATAGAGTTTTACGCGCTTATTAAGACCGCGTGAAATGGCCATCGCCAGCGCGCCAGTCACCGTTGCCGCACCGCCCATATCGGATTTCATTGAGTCCATGAAGCTGCTCTGCTTCATGCTGTAACCGCCAGTATCAAAGGTGATACCTTTGCCGACCAGACAAGCGTAAACCGGTGCTTTGTCGTCGCCGGTTGGGTTGAAATCCAGGGCAAGAAAAGCGGGTGGGCGATTTGAACCGCGCCCAACCGTATGCAAGCCCATGTAACCTTGCTCGCGCAGATCCTCGCCTTTGGTAATGCGATAGCTAACAGCATCGCCGCCTACTTCACTGATCAAATCCACTGCGCTGTGCGCTAAATCTTCTGGCCCCAACTCTTCTGCTGGCAGGTTAATGGTGTCACGTACCCAATCAACGATTTTCAGGCGGCGAGCAAACTCAGCTTGCTCATGCTCACCCAGTGTCGGCCAGTCAACCTGACGTTTGCCTTTTGGTCCACGATAGCCTTGCCAGAAAGCCCAGCACTGTTCGAGGTGCCAGCCCTCACCGACCAGCGCGACATGGCGAACGCCCTGACCATCAATTTTGCGTGCGCCGCGTTGAATCGTCATCAGCGCATCCGCGCCGGTAATATGCAGCGTCATACCGCTGTCGTTGCTGGTCAGAATGGCTTTTTCGCCCCAGCGCGCATCGGCGGGCTGGTTGCTAAGAGTGATGTTCATCGGTTGCGTGGTCATCGCGAAGCTCCGTATACGTTATAAGTGTCATCCAGGCAAAGTGTAGGTACGGCCTGTGAAGGTGTTACATGGAATGTGCAGACAATCCTGATAACAGATTATTTCAGGCGATGCCAGCGCATCCCGGACAATAGCGCCCTTTCCAGAATCATGCGGCTTAACGATTAGCGTGCAGCAGAATTCAAGGCGCGCAGACGTGTGACCGATTTTTGCACCAATGTGATGGCGTAATCGATCTCTTCTTCAGTGGTAAAACGGCCAAGCGAAAAGCGCAGCGAACTGTGTGCAAGTTCGTCGCTCAGGCCCAAGGCTCGCAGCACGTAAGAAGGTTCAAGACTGGCAGAAGTACAGGCTGAACCCGAGGAGAGCGCCAAATCTTTTAGAGCCATGATCAACGATTCGCCATCAACATTGGCAAAGCTGACATTAAGGATATTGGCAGAACTTTGCTGCAGATCGCCGTTGAGGTAGACATTATCGAGCACGCTAAGCCCTTGCCATAAACGATCGCGCAGTTGCTGCAAACGCGCCATCTCTTGTTCACGCTCTTCATGGGCGATACGGTACGCCTCACCCATGCCGACAATCTGGTGCACCGGCAACGTTCCCGAACGCATACCGCGCTCATGACCGCCGCCATGGATCTGGGCCGCAATTTGAATACGCGGTTTACGCCGCACGTAGAGTGCGCCAATGCCTTTCGGGCCGTAAACTTTATGCGCTGAAAAGGACATCAAATCGACGTTTAGTTTGCTGAGATCAATGGGCAATTTGCCGACGCTTTGTGTGGCATCAACATGAAAGAGAATATCGCGCTCACGACACAACTCGCCCATGGCAGCGATATCCTGAATGACACCAATTTCATTATTGACGTGCATGATTGAAACCAACACGGTGTCATCACGCAGCGCCGCGCGCAGCGCATCCAACGTGATGATGCCATTAGCGGCAGGCGTTAAATAGGTCACGTCAAAGCCTTCGCGCTCAAGTTGTTCACAACTGTCGAGCACCGCTTTGTGTTCCGTTTTGCTCGTGATGATGTGTTTGCCGCGCGCCTGATGAAAATGGGCAGCGCCTTTTATGGCGAGGTTATCTGATTCAGTCGCGCCGGAGGTGAAAACAATTTCACGTGGATCGGCATTAACCAGTTCCGCCACTTGATTGCGCGCAACGTCGACCGCTTCTTCAGATTGCCAACCAAAACGGTGAGAACGCGAGGCCGGATTACCAAAGGTGCCGTCCAGCGTCAAAAATTGCATCATTTTGCTGGCCACACGCGGATCGGCCGGCGTGGTTGCGGCGTAATCCAGGTAAATCGGTAATTTCATTGCGCTACAGCTCCGTATAAAAATTCATACGTATTTATAGCAGAAACGGCCCTGACCGCGTTAGCAGTAAGGGCCGAAGAGGCAGGGATTAAGAGGCGCGTAGGTTAACGTTAATTTCCTGAGCACGTGGCTTCTGGAAGCGACGGTTGTCATTCGCATTTTGACGATCGGCAACATCAAGGATTTCCTGATTGTTGACCAATTCAGCCAGCGTAATGTTGTTCAGGAACTCACTAATGCGCACGCTCAGATCGCGCCACAGAACGTGAGTCAGGCAACGCTCGCCGCCCTGGCAACCTTCTTTGCCCTGACATTTAGTGGCATCGACAGATTCGTCAACCGCCGTGATCACTTCGCCTACCGCGATAGCATTCGACTCTTTACCAAGCAGATAACCGCCACCCGGGCCGCGAACACTGGCCACTAAGCCATTTTTACGTAAACGCGAGAATAACTGCTCCAAATACGACAGCGAAATGCCCTGACGCTCAGAAATATCAGCTAGCGGAACCGGGCCTTCATGGGAATGAAGGGCAACGTCCAGCATAGCAGTAACGGCATAACGTCCTTTGGATGTCAGTCTCATAGCGTACGACCTCAATAGCGTCCGGTTATCGGAGGATTAGCGAAAGATGTCCGAAGTCTGACATTCCCGAGTAAATTGGTCAACTATTTAACCGAGTATTTTAGTCAAGTATTTAACCAAGTAATTTACTCAACTATTATCGTCGCCATCCTTGCTGTTTTTACGCTTCTCAAATGAAGAAAGCATGCCGCGCAAAATATTGAGCTCATCACGTTCTGGACGCGCACGGGTATAAAGGCGACGCAATTTGCTCATTACCTGGCCCGGATTGGCTTCACGAATAAAGCCGCTGCGCAGCATCATCTGTTCCATGTGCTGATAAAAGCGCTCAAGATCGTCGACCAGCGGATAAGGTGACGCTTGATACTCTGGTTTTGGATCGGCTTTTTCTTGCGCCTGCAGCCATGCCATGCGCACTTCATAGGCGATGATCTGTACCGCCATCGCCAGGTTCAGTGAGCTGTACTCTGGATTAGCCTGAATCGCGACGTGATAATGGCATTTCTGCAATTCGTCGTTAGTGAGCCCCACGCGCTCACGACCAAACACTAGCGCGACCGGCGCTTGCTGGCCCTCTTCCACACTTTTGATGCCGCATTCGCGCGCATCGAGCATTGGCCATGGCAGCGAACGTGAGCGTGCGCTGGTGCCAACAACAAGGCTACATCCGGCGATCGCCTCGTCGAGCGAGTCAACGATTTTGGCTTCGCCAATAACATCGCTGGCACCTGCGGCCAGGGATATAGCTTGGGAATCCGGCTTCACCAGCGGATTAACCAGATAAAGATTCGTTAAACCCATGGTTTTCATGGCGCGCGCAACGGAGCCCATGTTGCCGGTGTGGGAGGTTTCCACCAGCACAATTCGAATATTTTGCAGCATAATTGGGATTGGTCAGAAAATGATGGCGCTCAGCCTAACATAAAAACAGGACATTTACCGAACACGCTGATATACTCCGCGCCGTTTTCCCCGTTCTTTAACATCCAGTGAGAGATACCGATGCATCCGATGCTCAACATCGCCGTGCGCGCAGCGCGCAAGGCCGGAAATTTAATTGCCAAGAATTATGAAACCCCGGACGCCGTCGAGGCTAGCCAGAAAGGCAGCAACGACTTCGTTACCAATGTTGACCGCGACGCAGAACGCCTGATTATCGAAGTTATTCGTAAATCATATCCGCAGCACACCATTATCACCGAAGAAAGCGGTGAACTGGCGGGCGAAGATCAGGACATTCAATGGGTAATCGATCCGCTGGATGGCACCACCAATTTCATCAAACGTCTGCCCCACTTCTCTGTTTCTATCGCTGTGCGCATCAAAGGCCGCACCGAAGTTGCCGTGGTTTACGATCCAATGCGCAATGAGCTGTTCAGCGCAGTACGTGGTCAAGGCACACAGCTTAATGGATATCGTCTGCGCGGAAGCATCGCTCGCGATCTGGATGGCACTATTCTGGCAACCGGCTTCCCGTTCAAACTGAAGCAGCACGCGCCAACTTACATGAACATCGTTACCAAACTCTTTACTCAGTGTGCCGATTTCCGTCGCACCGGTTCAGCTGCGTTGGATTTAGCGTATGTTGCAGCAGGACGCGTTGATGGTTATTTCGAGATCGGCCTTAAGCCGTGGGATTTCGCAGCAGGCGATTTGCTGGTGCGTGAAGCAGGCGGTTTGGTCACGGATTTCACGGGTAATCACGGCTATCTGCACTCAGGTAACCTCGTAGCGGGTAATCCTCGTGTCGTAAAAGCGATGCTTTCCTCTATGCGTGAAGAACTGAGTGAAGCGCTGAAGCGCTAAAAGCAGAGATGTATCGCGCAACAGCGTGAACGAAAAAGGCGGCATTCCTATGCCGCCTTTTTTATTGCCTTTCAGAGACTAAAGAAAATTAACGACGTTCGTGGCTCAGAACCTGATGCGGCTGAGTACGACGGCCAATCATTCCCATCACACCGGCCAGGATAGCTTCAATAATTAGCATGAAGAAAGCGTACCAGCTGGCTTTTGCCGTAGCAGCGGCAGCTTGCTCAGCCGCTTCACGCGCTTTTTGCTCAGCCTGCTGTTTGAGTTCCTGATATTTCTGCATCGCCTGTTGGTAGCTCTGTTCAGTCTGGGCCACAATCTGATCGACTTCCTGATCGCTTTTCCCAGTACGCGCTTTAATGATATTTTTCAAAGCGTCACGATCGGCTGCTTGTAATGTATCTGAGTGACGATCCATGATGCCGCGCAGCCAGTTTGTTAAGTCAGTATCAGCATTTTGTGGCTGCTTAGCTGTATCCGCCGCTTGGTTCTCTGCATTTTGCGCTTCTTTATTTGCATCCTGCTGTAAGTTCTCTGGCTGTAATTCCGGCTTGCCCGTTTGGCGCAGCGTGGTTTCCAGCTCATTTTGCAGATCGCCTAAATTAATATTATTTTCTTGTAGCTTATCTTTTGCCATTTGCGTAACCGACGGCGCGGCGGCGGAAATACCACTACCCAATGCCTGAAATCCTGAACCCACAATATTCATTGCACCGCCTAATACGCTGCTGGCGAGTGAAACTGCGAGCCAAATGGTAAATAATGTGCTCAGGCCGAACATTAACAAACCATGCATTGCACCTTCACGCTGCGCTAAACGTCCGGCAACGTAACTACCTGCAGCCATAGCCAGCAGCATATTAATGGCAGTCCACACCAACGCACCTGTGCCGAGATGCTGCAGTGGATTCTTTTCTTCCATAGGATCGATGGTGGTGGCGCCAATTGCGGTTCCAAGCAGGGCTAATAAAATGTGCACGATCAAAGCACATATAACCCCTGCAAAAACAGCGCTCCAGGAAATACGTTTCAGTGGTAAGCCGGCAGGCGTTGTCGCCACCGTTTGCGTAGTACCATTACTAATCCGAGTTTCAGCCATAATGTATTCTCCTTGCGACAGACGTAAGTAAAAACTTTTAATTATCTAACCGAGTGAGTTAATACCCTTTGGTTGTTATTCAGCGTAGACAGAGAAAACTCATTTCACCAGCAAAGCGTGAAGAGATAAAAATATTACCGAGGCGTGAAAAAATAACTAGCGAGGAGAATAGCGCGTGGAAATATAAATTCCGCTGCGCTTTTTTAATAATTAGAAAGGGCGAATTCCGCCGGTTAATGCGGGTTGTACTGATTGCCATAATAGTGCTCCGGCAAATATTAATAGCAGGCTACACAACAGCGCCAGCAGGGGCATCAAAAAGCGTGCACTTTTCGCTACACCGCTGACGCGTGCCAACCGCTGGGCTAAAGCACGCGATCGCTGCACGAACAAGCCAATGGCGGAGATAGTCAGCGCGGTGCCCACGGCCATTACTGCTGCCGATGCCACGCCCCAGAGATAGACGCCGATGACCTTAGCGAACAGCAGCATCATGATGGCACCCGAGCAAGGGCGTAAACCCATCGACATCACCACCAGTAACTGCGTCTTGCCATTCAACGCCTCAGAAATTTGCTGCGCGCTGGGCAGATGCGCGTGACCGCAGCCGCAATGTGCATCGTGTTGATGATCAGACCGTAAAGTATAGATTTTTAGTGCCGAACGCTGCTGCCGTTGCTGCCAAAGTGACTGTAGCGCGCGATAACCTATCCAAATACCTAATCCAATCACCAGCAAATAGCTGCCCTTTTCAAGCCAAAAACTGCCGAGATGAAGCTGACGTGACGACGTTTGCAGAATAACCAGCATGAGCGTCACTAACACGATGGCAACTGTTCCTTGCAGCAGCGATGCCAGCAGCGTGAGTTTCAAGCTGGTTTTTAACTTTGCCGGATGGGTTGCCAAAAAAGTGGTGATGACGACTTTGCCATGTCCCGGGCCCAGCGCATGCAGCACGCCGTAAAGCAGGCTGAATAACAGCAGTGATAGACCAGCCTGATGGGGTTGATCAGCTACCTGCTGCAACAATTGGGTCATTTCGCGGTGCAGCGTTTTCTGCCACAACACGCTCTGCAACAGAATCTGCGATCAGTGCAGCCAAAGGGTCACGCCCAGCACCATCAATAATGCAGCCAGTAACCAAAGCGGCCAGCTGCGCATCACGCGTGGCGACAGAGACATCAATGACATGTCAATATCACCGTTTGGGCAAATTGCCGTCCTAAATCGACTTCTTCCGGCGGCGCGTCTGCTTTGTCCAGGGACAAGGCATATTGCTTCAGTGAATCGTTTGGTTTGGGCGTGTTAAGGTCAAATGCACAGCGCGACTGCAAACTGGCTGGCAAGCTCAACGCGCCTGCATTGTCATAAAACATATCGACAAAATAGGTGGGATCGAATGTCAGGATTTCGAAGCGCTGGCCGCTGAGTATGGGGGGGTCTGCCAGTGGCAGGATGAATTCCAGCACCGCTTTGTGACCGTTACGTGAGAGCTGATACTCTTTTGGTAAATTCAAAAATTTCACCCGCTGTTTATTGTGCCAGATTTCAGAAAAATAGTGCTGGCCCAATACATTAGCCATGACGCCTGCCGCCAACTTTTTCCAGACCACCGAACCCGGTTTCGCGTCACCCGCGTCATATAACAGATCGGCGGAGGTGATCTCATCCATCGTCCAGGTCATTTTCAGGCCGGTAAGATGATCACCATCAACGACTAATTCAGTTTTCATATCGATAAAGCTGTGCGGATGCGCTAACGCCGTCGAACTCATCAGTATCAGCAAAGCAAAAAGTGTGCGTTTCATAATGTTATAAAGTAACGTTCCTGATGAAAAGAATCCATAAGTAACAAAATTTTGTGACCCGCTTTAAACCTCTGAGCAAAAAACCGGACAATTTACGCGGTGTCGCAGGCGGTTGACTATTCTTAGCTCAAAATTACCCGCTGGAATTTTGATTGATGAGTTCTGCTACATCTTCAGCACCACTCTTCACCCGTTCCCAGCGCCGTTGCCATCTCTTGCTGCTGTTGTTTCTGCCGACTCCCGCATTAACGCTAGAAAAAATTTGCCAGCTTAATGGCGTAGATCCTGCGGTTGCCCGACAGGATATCGCGGATGTCGGTGACGAGATACAGCGCTACCACCAACTTGAACTGCATCAAATGGTGGACGGCAGCTTGCGCATCCATGGCACGGAGTTGGACCGACGTATCTGTTTGCTGCATAACCTGCGGCGTAGCTTGCGCTTGTCGGAAGATTTTGTTCGTGAGCATTTCGCTGCGCCGCTGCGTCAACGTTTGAAAGTCATGAAAATTGAGAAAGTGCTCTACGATGAGATGAATTTGCAGGCGCTTATCCAACATTGTAGCCAGCGGCTGGCGCGTGATTTTACGCCACGCGATCGTCTTTTTTTACAGATTTTAATGAAATATGGGCTATGCCAGCGCCAGCCCGCACTTTTCAATGAACAGCAATGTGCATGGCTACTCAATAAAGCTGAACGGGATGTTGCAATGGATGTGATTCATCATTGGCAAAAGCGTTGCCACCTTGCACCGCATCCCTCCGAAGCTGAATTTTGGACGCTGCTGTTTAGCCTGATCCATGCGCCCAATGCAGAATCGTTGCAGCATCCCAGTGAATACCGTTTGATGATCTCTACTGACAGACTGATCGATGATTTTGAGCGCTGCGCCGAAGTCACCTTCGCTGATCGCAGCGAATTGCGGCAGCAGCTTTACACCCATTTAGCTCAGGCGCTGGATCGCCTCCATTTCACGATTGGCATTGATAACAGCGTGGCGCTTGACGTTGCTCATCTCTATCCACGCCTGCTGCGGACCACGCAACAAGCGTTAACTGCGTTTGAGACAGATTATGAAGTGGCGTTTAACCCGGAAGAGATCAGCCTGATTACGGTGATTTTCGGCGCGTGGCTGATGCAGGAAAACGCGTTGCAGGAGAAGCAGGTGTTGCTGCTAACCGGCGAAAATCCTCAGCTAGAGCAAGAGGTGGAACAGCAAATTCGTGAGATTACCTTGTTGCCAATTAATATCAAATATCAGGCAATACGGGATTTCCAGCGCGATGGCGCACCGCGCGAGATCGATATGGTGATCTCGCCCTATGCAACCTCGCTACCACTGTTTTCACCGCCGCTGATCCATGCTGAACTGCCGCTGACCGCACATCATCAGCAGCGGATTCGTTATTTACTGGAGTCGTAACGCGGACGTAAAAACAGAGCAGGCAGCGCTACCAGCGCCATGACCCAAAACAGATGTCCCTGCAAATGCGTAAACAGGACACCGCAAATCATGGTCATTACTGCAATACCGCCGCCCATCGCCAACGCAGAGTAAAGCGACTGCAGGCGGATCACTTCCGCACCTTTACGTGCGGCAATAAAACGCATTGCGGCCAGATGACACACCGTGAAACTGCCACAATGAAGAATTTGCGCCACAATGAGCAACGGTAGCGCGGTGCTGGCACCTAATAAGCTCCAGCGAATCAAGGCGCAAATACCCGACAACAACAATAAATCGCGTGCGCTCCAGCGGTGGAATAATCGATTACTCGAAGCAAACACGATGATTTCTGCCACAACGCCCAGTGACCATAAATAGCCCACCACCGAGGCAGAATAACCGCTTTCTTGCCACCAGATAGCACTGAAGCCGTAGTAAGCGGCGTGCGCGCCCTGCAACAGCGTGACGCATAACATAAAGCGCCAGACTGCATTTTCACGTAATAAAGATCGCCAGGCTTGCCAGCCGCCGTCTGCGGCACCTTGTCTTTCGCTGCCCTGCGGTCGTGTAGCGGGTGACAGCATCATGCCCGCCAACATACAAATCCCGCCAAGTGATAACAACGCTAAGATTGCCTGTGATGAGTACGCGCTGACCAGCAGGCCCGTTAATGCCGAGCTAATCACAAAGGCCAGCGACCCCCAAAGTCTTACAGGGCCGTACGCCAGACCAATTTGCTGCGTCCAGGTTGCGGCAAGCGCATCGCTAAGCGGCACCAGCGGCGAGAAAAACAGATTGAAACCTACCATCACCATCAGCAGCCACAGCCATTGCTCTCCCACCCAAAAACCTACCGCAAACAGACAGGTCATTAATGCCAGCAGACGCAGCGCGGTGATGAGTTGAGCGGGATTTCGTACTTGTGAAGCAATCAGCAAGCTGCCGACAAAACGCGCCACCATGCCACAGCCGAGCAGCAGACCAATTTTCTCAGCATCAAGGCCTGTGCCTTTTAACCACACGCCCCAGAAAGGCAGGTAAATGCCATAACAAAAGAAGTAAGTGAAGTAGCTCAATCCGAGCCATTTGGCGGAGCCGATTGCCATATTCCCTCCAGCAAAGATACTGCGACGCAGCAAGAATGGCCGCTACTTTGGCAGAGCACTGTAGTTGCGGCAATAAAAAAGGATGGCTTTCGCCATCCTTTTTTCTGCTAACCCTGCCGACTAAACGCTTACGCGTAAACCGGCAAACGGCTGCAAATTTCCAGGACTTTCTGCTTGATGCGTTCGATAGTTGCTTCGTCGTTGATGTTATCCAACACATCAGCAATCCAGCCAGCCAACTCACGCACGTCCGCTTCTTTGAAGCCACGACGCGTTACAGCTGGGGTACCGATACGCACGCCCGAAGTCACAAATGGACTCTTAGGATCGTTTGGTACGCTGTTTTTGTTCACGGTGATGTTCGCGCGACCCAATGCAGCATCGGCTTCTTTACCGGTCAGGTTTTTGCTCACCAGATCGATCAGGAACAGATGGTTATAGGTGCCGCCAGAAACAATGTTGTAACCGCGTTCAATCAGCACTTCTACCATCGCTTTCGCGTTTTTCGCAACTTGCTGCTGGTACGTTTTGAACTCAGGCTCCATCGCTTCTTTGAAAGCGACGGCTTTACCTGCAATGACGTGCATCAACGGGCCGCCCTGGCCACCCGGGAACACCGCAGAGTTCAGCTTTTTGTACAGCTCTTCGTCGCCGCCTTTTGCAAGGATCAAACCACCACGAGGACCCGCAAGGGTTTTGTGAGTGGTTGAGGTGACGATGTGAGCATGCGGAATTGGCGTTGGATAAACGTCAGCTGCGATCAGACCCGCAACGTGCGCCATATCCACGAACAGATAAGCGCCTACGCTGTCTGCGATTTCACGCATTTTTGCCCAGTCGCAGATACCTGAATACGCAGAGAAACCACCAACGATCATTTTAGGCTGATGGGTTTTCGCCAGCTCAGCCAATTCGTTGTAATCAATTTTACCGGTTTCATCGATGCCGTAAGGCACCACGTTGTAGAGCTTACCGGACAGGTTTACCGGTGAACCGTGCGTCAGGTGACCACCGTGTGCCAGGTTCATACCCAGAATGGTGTCGCCCGGCTTCAGCAGCGCGGTATAAACAGCGAAGTTAGCCTGGGAACCAGAATGGGGTTGCACGTTAGCGTAGTCTGCACCAAACAGCGCTTTTGCACGGTCAATCGCCAGTTGCTCAACGATATCAACGTATTCGCAGCCGCCATAGTAACGTTTGCCCGGATAGCCTTCCGCGTATTTGTTGGTGAGCTGAGAACCTTGCGCCTGCATAACACGCGGGCTGGTGTAGTTTTCAGAAGCAATCAGTTCAATGTGCTCTTCTTGACGCACTTTTTCTTGCTCCATCGCCTGCCACAACTCGGCATCATAATCGGCAATGTTCATATCACGCTTTAGCATCCGCATCTCCTGACTCAGCTATCTTTTTAACGGCAATTTAAGCCCCGCTAGGGGCGAAGGCCCACAGTGTAAACCGTTTTAACTAGTGACGGTAGCGCGAATCCCCTCTTTTTACGCAAACGTTTGGCCCCGCACTGGCAAAGGTTTTTTACGCCGTTTTACACGCCTTAAGCCTCACTATTTTTCCTCACGTTGTGAGGGAAGTTCTCTAACGATGCAACGAAAAGTTGCCAAATTTGTCACTGTAAAAAAGTAGGGGGTAATTTACAGTTAAACCAAGCGGCTATAAGATGCATTTAATATACAACTTAACAAACCAAGGGATTCCTTATGCTTGATGCACAAACCATCGCTACCGTGAAATCAACCCTTCCTGCCGTTGCGGCCTGTGGCCCAAAACTTACCGCCCACTTTTATGACCGCATGTTGTCGCATCACCCTGAACTGAAAAACGTGTTCAACATGAATAACCAGCGCAACGGCGCGCAGCGCGAAGCGCTGTTTAATGCTATTTGCGCCTACGGTGCGAATTTAGAAAACCTTGCGGTGCTGTTGCCCGCCGTGGAAAAAATTGCGCAGAAACATACCAGCCTCAATATTCAGCCTGAGCAATATGCCATTGTCGGCGAGCATCTGTTAGCAACCATTAAAGAGCTGTTGAATCCAGGTGAAGAGGTATTGGCGGCTTGGGGACGTGCGTATGGTGTGCTTGCGCAGGTGTTTATCCAGCGTGAAGAGGCAATCTATCAAGAATCTGAGCAGCAGGTGGGCGGTTGGCGAGGCACGCGTGCTTTCCGTATCAGCGCTATTGAGCAACAAAGCGCCGTGATCAAAAGCATCACCTTGACCCCGATTGATGGCGGTGCGGTAGCGACCTTCCAGCCGGGACAATATGTGACGGTACATTTGCATCCTGCGGCGTTTGAGCATCAGCAAATTCGTCAATACTCCCTGACCCACAGCAGCAACGGCAAAGATTATCGCATTGCGGTGAAACGTGAAGCGCAAGGCACGGTTTCTGGCTATTTGCATCAGCACGCTAAAGTAGGTGATGAGGTTCAACTGGCCGCCCCACACGGCGATTTCTTTATGCAGATTGATCCTGCCACGCCGGTTGCGCTGATTTCCGCCGGCGTCGGCCAAACGCCAATGCTGGCGATGCTGCATACTCTAGCTGACCAACATCACGCCGCGCCGGTAAGCTGGCTGCATGCCACTGAAAACGGTGAACAGCACGCGTTCAGTGAGGAAGTTACCACGACGGGCAAACGCCTGAATGATTTCGTTCAGCAGATTTGGTATCGCGAGCCAACTGAACAGGATGCGGATCGTTTTAATGCACAAGGCTTGATGGATGTGACGTTGATGTCAGCACGCTTACAGGACAAGAATACGCATTACTATCTTTGCGGTCCTCTGGGCTTTATGCAATTTGTCGGCACTCAACTGCGTGACGCGGGTGTAGAGGTCGATCGCATTCATTATGAAGTCTTTGGCCCGCACAAAGTTTTGTAGTGAATGCATTAAAAATAAAAAAGCCCGCAGCGTTGACCGTTGCGGGCTTTTTGTTGAACCTGGCTTAAATCGCTTCTTCGTCTTCTTCGCCGGTACGGATACGCACTACGCGCGCAACGTCGAATACAAAGATTTTACCGTCACCAATCTTGCCGGTTTGCGCGGTTTTCATAATGGTTTCGACGCAGGTATCGACGATATCATCCCCCACCACCATTTCAATTTTCACTTTTGGCAGAAAATCGACCATGTATTCCGCACCACGATAAAGTTCGGTATGACCTTTCTGACGACCAAAACCTTTGACTTCACTTACGGTCATCCCGGTGATGCCGACTTCAGCTAAGGCTTCACGTACATCATCGAGTTTGAATGGTTTGATAATTGCATCAATCTTTTTCATATCGGACCCTTTTCTCTCTCCCTCCGTGGTCGGAAGGGTTTCTCAAGTATAAATGTTCCTGGCGGTGCCGCGGGCTTATCGTGCCTTTTGCGGCAGAAAACTACTCTTTAAAATCACTGGCGTCCAGTTCATGGCGCGACAGCAGCTTATAAAATTCGGTGCGGTTGCGTCCAGCGAGACGAGCCGCATTCGTCACGTTGCCTTTGGTCATCTGCAACAGTTTACGCAGGTAGTTCAGCTCAAACTGATTTCGCGCTTCGACAAAGGTGGGTAGCGCGCTGTTTTCGCCGGTCAGCGCTTGCTCAACTAACGCATCACTAATCACGGGCGAAGAGCTAAGCGCCACGCATTGCTCTATTACGTTCACCAGTTGACGCACGTTTCCCGGCCAGCTTGCCGAGATTAATCGTTTCATGGCGTCCACTGAAAAGCTGCGAATCTGCGGTTTATGCCGTTCCGCGGCCTGACGTAACAGGTGATTAGCTAACAAAGGAATATCTTCCGTGCGCTGGTGCAGCGTAGGAATCTTTAAATTCACGACATTCAGGCGATAGAAAAGATCTTCGCGAAATTCTTTCTTCTCCATCTCTTTCGGCAGATCGCGATGCGTCGCGGAGATGATGCGTACATTGATGGCAATATCATGGTTGCTGCCCAGCGGACGCACTTTGCGCTCCTGCAATACGCGCAGCAGTTTTACCTGCAGCGCCTGCGGCATATCGCCAATTTCATCAAGAAACAGCGTGCCACCTTCCGCAGCCTGGAACAACCCTTCACGTGCACTGACCGCGCCAGTAAAGGCCCCTTTGGCGTGACCAAACAGCTCTGATTCCAGCAACTGTTCCGGGAGCGCGCCGCAGTTAATGGCGATAAACGGTTGCGTCGCGCGCGGACTCGCCGCGTGAATCGCCTGCGCCAGAATCTCTTTTCCGGTTCCGCTTTGACCATTAATCAATATGCTGACATCGGATTGCGCCACCATGTGCGCCTGTTCAAGCAAGTGCAGCATTTGTGGATTGCGCGTAACAATCGCTTCGCTCCAGCGGTTGTCGTTGATCGGTGCCCGCTGCGCCAGCGCGTCGTCGATAGCCTTGTATAAAGCATCGCGATCCACCGGCTTAGTCAGAAAACTGAATACACCTTGCTGAGTAGCAGATACTGCATCTGGGATCGATCCATGCGCGGTAAGAATGATCACCGGCAAACCGGTATGACGTTTCTGGATCTCGCCAAATAGTGCCAGACCGTCCATCTCATCCATACGCAGATCGCTGATCACCAGCTCGATCTTCTCTTTTTGCAGCAGACGTAACGCTTCTGGCCCGCTGGCAGCGGTGGTGACTTGATAACCTTCGCTGCTCAGACGCATTCCTAACAGTTTCAATAAGCTGGGATCGTCATCCACCAGCAACAGGCGCGCCGGTTGTTTTACCATTACTGATCCTCTTCTTGCGGCAAGGCTGTGCCGTGGGTGCTGTCGGAAACGTCCGGTGCTTTACGCGACGAGAGCTGGCGTTCGATGTCGGTCAGTCGCTCCAGCTTGTGCTGGGTGTCGGCTAATTGTTGACGCATTTGCAGTTGTTGCTGTCGCAGATGATCCATCTGCACATCACTCGATTGTTGCAGGTGAGAATAGCGTGTACGCGTCTCGCTCAAATCAAGTTGCCCCGCCTGATTGCTGCGCCAGAGCTGAATAAGGGGACGAACCGCCGCTGGAAAGGTATTACTGAAGGCATCAAGCGTCACGACATAATCGCGCCGTTCTAACGGCGTGACGTTACCGTTAGCCAGTAATACGCCCTGTTTAAAGGCGCGCGACCAGTTTTCAGCTGGCCAGCGATGAGCTTCAGCACGTGCTTGCGCAGGCGACAACCGTTCAGCGCAATCAATAGCACGCAGCCAGTAAAGTGGATTGCTCATGGCTGCGTCCGTTTCAATCTGCCAGACATTGTCGCAATCTGTAGCAAGGTAATCGGCTAATTTCACTTCAGGCTCTGCAACCGGCGGTGTCGAAGCGTGCGAAGGTGAAGCGGGAGCAGTCTGGCATCCGCTGAGCAACAGGCCGCTTAACATGCTTAGCAACAAAGGTGTAAAGAGTTTCATCGATCAGACGTTCCCGGCTGTGGTGTTCAGTTCAATGCGAAAACAAACGTCGGCGTCTGGGCTATCGACCAATGTAAGATCGCCAAACATGCGACGAACACAATCTTTGGCGATGCTCAGTCCCAGTCCGCTGCCTTTGATCGGCCCCTGACGCTGTTGGCTACCTTGAAAAAAAGGTTCGAAAATCATTTTTTGCTCTTCTGCGGGGATCGGCGTACCGGTATTTGCGACCTCAATCCAAATTCTGTCGCCCTGCTGCTGGCTGCGCAGCCAGATGTTACCGGATTCGCTGCCGTAGTTCACGGCGTTGGAATAGAGATTATCAATAACGCGCATTAGCAGCATCGGCTCCGCCAGACAACGCGTCACCTTAAGCGCGATTTCGGTGTGCATCAGTTTAGTTCGGGCGGGCAAAGCATGTGCGCTGACGACCATATCGATAATCTCATCCAACGCTACCGTTTCAAGCGGCGTTGGGCTGTCGGCCAACTTACGATTGTAGTCGAGCAATTGTTCAATCAGTTGCTGCAAATGACGGCTGCTGCCATCCAATATCGCAACAACCTCTTTTTGATCGGTATTGAGCGAGCCGACGACTTCGTCAGCCAACAGTTCGGCACCTTCGCGCAGGCTGGCTAACGGCGTTTTCAGTTCGTGGGAAAGATGGCGTAAAAATTCGTGGCGTTGGGTTTCTAGCCATGCCAGCCGTTCGCTTAGCCAGACAATACGTTGACCGAGTGAGCGCAGCTCACGCGGCCCACGAAAAACCACGCTGCTGCCCAGTTCTCGCCCTTCGCCGAGTCGATTGATCATGCGTTCAACGCTTTTCACTGGGCCGATAATCATACCGGTAAACAACAGCATCAACGCCAGGCTGATGATGAATAAAATCAGCGCCTGCCAGCCGAAAAACTGTCCACGATCGGCAATTTCACGCTGCAGTTGTAAACCCCGCGAGAATACAACCTGTCGCGTGTCCTGCACTAACTGCGCATTAGTGGCTGAAAAGCGATCCAACGCTTGCGATGCAATCGCAACGGGATTTCCATTGTCGCATTGCAGCTGGGTCAGCTGCGGCATGATAGCCTGCACCGTTTGGAAAGCGGGCAGTTCCGGCAGGCTATTCGCGTGCGAGCTTAGCATTTGGTTATAGCGGGTGAGCTGGGTTTGATAAAGACGTGACAAGGTGGCGTCGTCTAAAACGCAATATTGTCGATAGCTGCGCTCTAACTCCACCGCGGTGCGCGCCATCGCCTCACTACAACGCACATCGGTAAACGTGTTGCGATTGGTATTAGCCGCCTGCTCGCTCAGGGCTGAAAGGCTTTCCCATGCTTGCCATGCCAGCACCAACAGCGGTAAAAGCACCAGCAAAAATGCCATCAACACCAGTTGACGCAGTGAACGGGGAAATAAACGCCATTTTTTCACGCAATCGCTTCCTCTAAAAAACGCTTATCGGATGCTAGCGGACTCAGCTAAGGGAAGGAAGGGAAACAAATGAAAACGGCAGGCGCTAAGGCCTGCCGTTAACGCGACGCCGGGACATCGCGGTAAGAATAGGTGGAGCCTAACTCAACGTTGCGTCCGATGCTTGATAACGTTGCTAAGCAAGCGATTATCGGTGGGGTGGACGACAGGCTCCGTTTGGTGCGTCATTCGATTTTTATGAGCTCTGGGCCGTGAAGCCTGGCAATCATAAACAGGTGAATGAGCCGCACGTAAATATAAGCAATTTGCGTGCCAATATAATTAATCACTTTATTATCAGATAATTACTACAAGCTGGTTCGCGTCGCATCGCGAAGTGTTCCATTTGGTCTGAAAAAGTGTCGCCAATAGCCAACACTGAAAACCAAGAATGAATTTAACATTTAAAATCAAAAGGATATGTGTCGCTGTTTGGAGACGCAACAAGTTGCCGTTTGTCGCCTTTTTCCTACAATTGCGATATTAAAAAAAAGGAGGCATCGCTGCCTCCTTGTTTTATAACGCTTTTATAATCAGCCCAACTGCTTACGCGCGTTGCGGAAAATGCGCATCCATGGGCTGTCTTCGCCCCACTCTGCCGGATGCCATGAATTGCTTACCGTACGGAATACACGTTCCGGGTGTGGCATCATGATCGTAACGCGACCACTTTCGTTGGTCACGGCGGTGATGCCGTTTGGCGAGCCATTCGGGTTAGCCGGATAGGTTTCGGTGACTTTGCCGAAGTTATCGACAAAACGCAACGCAACCAGACCTTTCGCTTCCAGCGCCGCGAGGTGCGTGCCATCACGCACTTCAACAAAACCTTCACCGTGCGAAACGGCGATGGGCATATGAGAACCGACCATGCCATCCAGCAACAGCGATGGACTTGCTGCAACTTCAACCAGACTAAAGCGTGCTTCAAAACGCTCTGACTGGTTACGTACAAAGCGTGGCCACAGCTCACTGCCTGGAATCAGTTCACGCAGATTAGACATCATCTGGCAACCGTTACACACACCCAGCGCTAAGGTTTGCGGGCGATGGAAGAAGTTTTCGAACTCATCACGCACGCGGGTGTTGAAGAGGATTGACTTCGCCCAGCCTTCGCCTGCGCCCAGTACGTCACCGTAAGAGAAGCCGCCACAGGCAACTAAAGCCTGGAATTCTTCCAGACCGCGTCGACCTGCCAGCAAATCGCTCATGTGCACGTCAACTGCCGTGAAACCTGCGCGATCAAAAGCGGCTGCCATCTCAACGTGTGAGTTAACGCCTTGCTCACGCAATACGGCAACACGCGGACGCGCTCCGGTAGCGATCATTGGCGCAGCAATATCCTCTTCCGGTTTGAAGGTCAGATGGACGTTCAGGCCCGGATCGTTGTCATCTTTTTTGGCTTCATGCTCTTGATCGGCACAAACCGGGTTGTCACGCAGGCGCTGCATCTGCCAGGTGGTTTCTGCCCACCAGGTACGTAACGTCGTGCGGCTTTCGCTGTATACGGCGCTGTCACCCGCGCGGATAACAAAGCGATCGCCCTGCTGTGCGCTACCCAATACATGGCTGCAAGCGGCTAATCCGTGATCGGCAAGAATCTTCTCTACCGCAGCACGATCGGCAGCATTAATTTGAATCACCGCGCCCAACTCTTCAGTAAACAAGGCCGCCAGCGCATCGCTGCCCAGTGCAGCAATATCAACATCCACGCCGCAATGCCCTGCAAACGCCATCTCTGCCAGCGTTACCAGCAAGCCACCATCGGAACGATCGTGATAAGCCAGCAGTTTCTGCTCAGCCACCAGCGCCTGAATAGCATTAAAGAAGCCCGCTAGCTGCTGCGCATCACGCACATCTGCGGGTTTGTCACCTAACTGACGATAAACCTGCGACAGCGCCGTTGCGCCCAATGTGTTCGCGCCATTGCCCAGATCGATAAGCAGCAGCAGGTTATCCTGCTCTACCTGCAGTTCTGGCGTTACAGTGCGGCGTACATCATCAATGCGCGCAAATGCGGTGATCACCAGCGACAGCGGTGACGTCATTTCACGCTGCTCGGTACCTTCTTGCCAGCGGGTTTTCATCGACATTGAGTCTTTACCCACTGGAATAGTGATGCCCAGCGCCGGACAGAGCTCTTCGCCCACCGCTTTGACCGCTTCGTACAATCCGGCATCTTCACCCGGATGGCCCGCTGCAGACATCCAGTTTGCTGAAAGCTTAACGCGCTTCAGTGAACCAATCTGCGTGGCTGCAATGTTAGTCAGTGCTTCACCTACCGCCAGACGGCCAGACGCGGCGAAGTCTAGCAAGGCAACCGGCGCACGTTCGCCAAGGGCGAAAGCTTCACCGTGATAGCTGTCGAGGCTTGCAGTGGTGACCGCGCAGTTCGCAACAGGGATCTGCCAAGGGCCGACCATCTGATCGCGCGCGACCATGCCGGTAACGCTGCGGTCGCCGATCGTGATAAGAAAGGTTTTTTCAGCCACGGTAGGCAAATGCAGTACGCGATTGACCGCATCAGTCAATGTGATGCCATCGCGCTGTAATGCAGTGCCTTGCGCCTGCTGCTTAACCACATCGCGGGTCATTTTAGGCGTTTTGCCCAGCAGCACATCCAGTGGCATATCGATTGGCGTGTTATCGAAATGGCTGTCGGCCAGACTCAAATGCAGTTCTTCGGTGGCTTCACCGATCACCGCATAAGGAGCGCGTTCGCGCTGGCAAATAGCAGCAAACTCAGCCAGTTTTTCTGGCGAAACCGCCATGACGTAACGCTCTTGTGATTCGTTACACCACACTTCCAGCGGGCTCATACCTGGCTCATCGCTGAGAATGTCGCGCAAATCAAAACGCCCACCGCGACCACCATCGCTAACCAGTTCAGGCATGGCGTTCGATAATCCGCCCGCGCCGACGTCGTGGATAAACAGAATCGGGTTGTCATCGCCCAGCTGCCAGCAGCGGTCGATCACTTCCTGACAGCGACGTTCCATTTCTGGGTTGTCACGCTGTACAGAGGCAAAATCGAGATCGGCGTCAGACTGACCCGATGCCATCGAAGACGCTGCGCCACCGCCCAAACCAATATTCATCGCCGGTCCGCCCAGCACAATCAGTTTGGCACCCACGGTGATCTCACCTTTCTGTACATGATCGGCACGGATGTTACCGATGCCGCCTGCCAGCATGATCGGCTTGTGATAACCGCGCAGCTCAGTACCGTTATGGCTATTAACTTGCTCTTCGTAGGTACGGAAGTAGCCATTTAACGCCGGACGACCAAATTCGTTGTTAAAGGCTGCGCCACCCAGCGGGCCATCGGTCATGATGTCCAGCGCGCTTACGATGCGCTCTGGCTTACCAAAATCCTCTTCCCATGGCTGTTCAAAGCCGGGAATACGTAAGTTCGATACCGAAAAACCAACCAAACCGGCTTTAGGTTTGGAACCTCGTCCCGTTGCGCCTTCGTCACGGATTTCACCACCGGAGCCGGTTGCTGCACCCGGCCACGGAGAAATTGCGGTTGGGTGGTTGTGGGTTTCAACTTTCATCAGGATGTGTGCTGCTTCCTGATGATAGGCATATTCGCCTTTATCCGCGTCTGCGAAGAAACGGCCCACTTCGGAGCCTTCCATCACAGCGGCGTTATCTTTATAAGCAGAAAGGACATAATCAGGCGTCTGCTCAAAGGTATTTTTAATCATCTTAAACAGCGATTTTGGCTGTTTCTCGCCGTCGATAATCCAGTCAGCGTTGAAGATTTTATGACGGCAGTGCTCAGAGTTGGCCTGCGCGAACATGTACAGTTCGATGTCGTTTGGGTTGCGACCCAATTTTGTAAAGGCGTCGAGCAGGTAATCAATCTCATCTTCTGCTAACGCCAGGCCCAGATTAATGTTCGCCTCAACCAGCGCCTGACGACCCTCACCCAGCATATCCACGCTTTTTACGGGCTGTGGCTCATGATGCACGAACAGCTGCTCGGCCTGCGCCAAGTCACTGTAGACGGTTTCCATCATGCGATCGTGTAGCAGTGAGGCCAGTGTTTGCCACTGCGCTTCGGTTAATTGCGGTGCTTGCACATAAAAGGCCATACCGCGCTCAAGACGACGCACCTGCGGTAAATCACAGTTATGGGCAATATCGGTCGCTTTAGATGACCACGGCGAAATAGTACCTGGACGCGGCGTGACCAGCAGCAGACGCCCTTGCGGCGCATGTTCAGCGAGAGAAGGACCGTATTTAAGCAGGCGCTGCAAGCGGGCTTTTTCATCGGCACTTAGCGGCGCGCTGACATCGGCAAAATGGACGTACTCAGCGTAAATATCACTCACCGGCAGATGAGCGTCCTGAAAGCGGGTCAGCAATTTGTTTACACGAAAAGCCGACAGGGCGGGCGAACCACGCAGAATTTCCATCATTAAAGATCTCTCGTCTTCGAAGCGCCGGGCGACGCTTCATTGGGCGCAACAGGGAAAACGGGGCACATTATAGAGAAACAGCTCTCTCGACGAAACCGTTTGCGCAAAATTAATAGCCCACCGGATTTGCCTGAATTTTGCACAAAAGCTGCTTTATGAGTTGCTCTGCTTCGCTTTGTTGCGCAAAATGCCCCTCGCTCGGGGAGATCAAAAAAGATCAATACTGCCTATAAAAGACAGAGGCCTTAGAGCCATCGAGAGATAACTATTTGAAACGCCTAAAATTTAATTATCTGTTTATCGGTCTGGTTGCTGTGTTGTTAGCAATGGCTTTGTGGCCATCCATACCCTGGTATGGCGGTGGACAAGACACGATTTCACAGATTAAATCACGGGGAGTACTGCGTATCAGTACCATTAACTCCCCGCTGACTTACTACACCATCAATAAATCTCCGGCCGGAATGGATTACGAGCTGGCAAAACGCTTCGCCGACTATTTGGGCGTGAAACTGAAAGTCACTGTACGTCCTAATCTCAGTGACCTGTTTGACGACCTTGACGATGGCAAAGCGGATTTGCTCGCGGCGGGTCTGAACTACAACAGCGAACGTCTGGCTCGTTATCAAACCGGGCCAAGCTACTACAACGTTTCGCAGCAGCTGGTGTATCGCGTGGACAAACCGCGCCCTAAAAACCTCGGTGATTTGAAGGGGCGACTAACGGTTGCTTCGGGTTCAGCCTATTTATCGACATTGAAGAACGCTAAATCCAATCAATTTCCCGATCTCGACTGGGCAATCGCCACCGATCAGAGCCCGAAAGCACTGCTTGAAGCAGTGGCTGACGGTAAACTCGATTACACCGTAGGGGATTCTGTCACTATCGCTTTGCTGCAGCGGATCCATCCTCAGCTGGCAGTGGCCTTTGATGTAACGGATGAAGAGCCGGTAACCTGGTATGTGCCACACAGCGATGACGATAGCCTGAATGCCGCCCTACTCGACTTCTTTAACGGCATGGGCGAAGAAGGTGCGATGGCGCGGCTGGAAGAGAAATATCTCGGCCACGTTGGCACGTTTGATTACGTTGATACGCGCACCTTTCTACGCGCCATCGACAGCACCTTACCAGACATCAAACCGCTGTTTGAAAAGTATGCAACCACTATCGACTGGCGTTTACTGGCAGCCATCTCTTATCAAGAGTCGCACTGGAATCCGCAGGCCACCTCGCCCACCGGCGTGCGCGGTATGATGATGCTCACACGTAACACTGCCGACAGCCTGAATGTGGATGACCGTACTGATGCTGAACAAAGTATTCGCGGTGGCAGCCAATATTTACAGAATATGATGGAAAAAGTGCCGCCGACAATTCCTTCAGATGAGCGTATTTGGTTTGCGTTGGCCGCTTATAATATGGGTTATGCGCATATGCTTGATGTGCGGAAACTCACCGCCAAACAAGGCGGTAATCCAGACAGCTGGGCGGATGTGAAGCTGCGATTACCCATGTTGAGCCAAAAACGCTATTACGCCCAGACCACTTATGGCTATGCACGCGGTCACGAAGCGTATAACTACGTTGAAAATATCCGTAAATATCAGATCAGTTTGGTGGGGTATTTGCAGGAACAAGACCGACGCATTGCCCAGCAAGCGGCATTGGAAGCAGAGCTGGGCAAAGGTTATCCGGCCGTCGAGCCGAAAATAGCGATGAACTAAACCTCGCGCTGCGCCAGTCGCAGCGCTTTTTTTTGCTCACGCCGCATGCGGAAGAAATCACTGAGCATGCCAGCACATTCATCAGCCAGCACGCCGTTGACCATTTCGATTTGATGATTCATTCCCGGATGGCCCAGCACATTGATTAATGATCCTGCTGCACCGGTTTTCTCATCGCGAGCGCCAAACACCAAGCGAGTAATGCGGCTATGTATCATTGCACCCGCACACATTACGCAGGGTTCAAGCGTGACGTAGAGCGTGGTATCAAGCAGTCGATAGTTTTCCAACACTTTCCCGCCCTGACGCAGAGCCATGATTTCAGCATGCGCAGTAGGATCCTGTTGTCCGATGGGTCGGTTCCAGCCTTCGCCGATAACCCGATCGCCTTGCACCAGTACTGCACCAACCGGAACCTCGCCTTGCTCCCAGGCTAAACGCGCCAGCCCCAGCGCATGCCGCATCCAGTATTCATCTTGTTGTTGGTTCACGCTGGTCACTCCCGGCTGCAGAAAAGCGGCGCATTATAGCGATCTCTTCACCAGATTCGAAGCAGCTTATTCGAGTTGCTGCAACTCACCGCCTGGCGTCACGCGCCAGCGATGTTGGCAGAAAAACAGCAGTGGGTTATCTTGCTTGCTGTCGCTGTAACCGCTGTAAAGTTGTAGCGGTGTGCCAATCTTTTCTTCCAGTTGTGCCACTTTTTCATGGCCGAGACAGCGCATCGCGAGCACGCGACCACCCAATCCACGCTGCATTTGGCTGGCGATGAGTTTAACCCGTGGCAAGAAAGCAGAGTCGAAGTAGACCTGCTCGACCAGCGATTGTGGCGAGCCGGTAATTAACCACACGTCTGCATCATCGCTGCTGAGATAGTCAGTCAGCCGCTGCTGTACCACCGGAAAAGCTTTTACCCGCAGACGAAACCATTGCGCAAACTCTGCTTCCAGACGTAATAAGGTGTTTTCAGAGCGACCAAATGTAATTGACCATAGCAGCAGGCTCATCGGCCAGCGCGCTGCCCGCCCTTTAAAAAGCAAGCCCAGTCCTACCACCGGCAGCAATGGCACCACCAACAATACATTTAGCGGCTTACGCCGCAGCAAATAACGCATAAAGGTGCCGAACATGTCCTGTTGATGCAGAGTGCCATCCAGGTCAAAAAACACCACGCGACGTTGTGTACCTTTGGTCAAACAACTCTCCTTTTCGCTGATTTTGCGTTAACAGCCTTTATTGTAGCTATCATCAGGCGACGCGGCGATGACTGTCATTTTTAATTCCAATGACTACAATCCCCGATGAATAGTTTATTCTTCTCAGAATAATTCCTAATACCTTGAGGATCGGGCATGAGTTCATTGCTGCGTATACGCCAGCTCTATCCACGCCTGGCGCTGAACGAGCGCCGACTGGCAGATTTTTTGTTATCGCAACCGGATCGGGCTCGACATCTCAGTTCACAAAAACTGGCTGAAGAGTCGGGTGTCAGCCAGTCAAGCGTGGTGAAGTTTGCCCAGAAACTGGGCTACAAAGGCTTTCCGGCGTTGAAGTTAGCGTTAAGCGAATCGCTGGCAGACAAGGATGCGATTACCGTGCATAACCATATTTTAAGTGACGATCCGCTGAAAACCGTCGGCGAGAAATTATTGGCTGAAAAGCTTTCTGCGATCCGCGCCACGCTGGATATTAATAGCGAAGAAAAGCTTCGTGACGTCTTGCTGTTACTTAAAAATGCCCGGCGCACTTTATTAGTGGGTATTGGCGCGTCAGGTTTAGTGGCAAAAGACTTTTCGTGGAAACTGATGAAGATTGGGATTAACGCAGTCGCTGAGCAGGATATGCACGCATTGCTGGCAAGCGTTCAGGCGATGGGCCCCGGCGACGTTTTATTGGCAATCTCCTATACCGGCGAACGCCGTGAGATTAATTTGGCCGCACAAGAAGCCGCAAGCATAGGGGCAAGCGTGCTCGCTTTTACTGGCTTCACACCCAACACCTTACAACAGTGCGCAACGCATTGCCTTTATACCGTGGCAGAAGAACAAAGCACGCGTAGCGCGGCTATCTCTTCAACGACTGCACAGTTAGCACTCACCGACCTGCTGTTCATGGCGCTGGTACAAAACGATCCAGAACGTGCTTCCAGCCATATTCGTCACAGTGAAGCCTTAGTGAAAAAGCTGGTCTGATCAGACTCAACACGTATAATACCCGCGTTTTTTCTGTTGTTATCAGGTGGGATTATGGCGCTGTTGATCACGGCCAAATGCATTAACTGCGATATGTGCGAACCGGAATGCCCGAATCAGGCCATTTCGTTGGGTGATATGATTTATGAAATTGATGTCAGCCGCTGTACAGAATGCGTTGGACATTATGATGTACCCACTTGCCAGAGCGTCTGCCCTATCGATAACACAATTATTATCGATCCACAGCACACCGAATCACGCGATGCGCTGTGGGAAAAGTTTGTCGAGCTGCACGGCTAACTTTCGATGATTACCGTGGCGCAAGCATAATGACGCTCATCTGCCAGCGTGACATGCACAGCGTTTACGCCCAGCCGCTGAGCCACTTCGGCAGCATGCTGAAAAAAGCGTAAACCTGGCTTGCCCAGGTTATCGTTGTACACTTCAAACTGGTTGAAGGCTAAACCACCGCGAATACCGGTGCCAAAAGCCTTCGCTGCCGCTTCTTTCACCGCAAACCGCTTTGCCAAAAAGCGTACAGGCTGCTGATGCGCCTGATACTGCTGCCATTCTGCTTCACTCAACACGCGACGCGCTAAACGATCGCCAGAGCGTTCAATCACTCCCGCGATACGCTCAATTTCTACGATATCGGTGCCCAGCCCGAGAATAGCCATTAGCGACGCGCTTCTCTCAGCAATTGCTTCATCTCTTTTACTGCGTCTGGCAGACCGCTCATGACAGCGCGTCCAATGATCGCATGACCAATGTTCAGCTCGTGCATTTCCGGCAGCGCAGCAATCGGCAGTACGTTGTGATAAGTCAGACCATGACCGGCGTTTACTTTCAAACCGAGGCTGGCGGCAAAAGTCGCAGCCTTGCGAATACGTGCGAGTTCAGCCTCACGCGCTAAACCTTCTGGCGCTTCGGCGTAGGCACCGGTGTGAATCTCAATATAAGGTGCGCCGCTGGTCACGGCTGCTTCGATTTGACGATGATCGGCATCGATAAACAGTGAAACCAGAATACCGGCTTCGCTCAGAAGCTTAACTGCCGCATTGAGTTTGTCTTGCTGGCCCGCCACATCCAGCCCCCCTTCCGTCGTCACTTCCTGACGTTTTTCTGGAACGAGGCAGCAGAATTGCGGTTTGATTTCGCAGGCAATGCCGATCATTTCATCCGTGACGGCCATTTCCAGATTCATGCGCGTCTGAATGGTATCACGCAGAATACGGACGTCGCGATCGGTGATATGACGGCGATCTTCGCGCAGATGAACAGTAATTCCATCCGCACCCGCTTGCTCGGCAATAAACGCTGCCTGCACCGGATCGGGGTAATGAGTGCCACGCGCGTTACGTACCGTGGCGATATGATCAATGTTGACCCCTAATAGCAACTCAGCCATGACAATCCTCAGTTCTTTAACGTCGAAATTATGAGTGTAACGTGTTGCAAGCCATAAGCGGTATGACCAGCGCTATTCACTCGCCGCGTCGGGTTTCTTTTTCGGCACAAACTGGCGAAACAGTTCCTGACTTTTTAATGGCTTGCCCCCTAAATAGGGTTTCAGCGCCATGCGAGTAAAACGTTTAGCGGCACGTAAGCACGCCGCGTCGGGGAATTCACGCTCACACAACGCACGCAACTCTCGCCCGGTAAAGCTGCGCTGATTCACCACCAAACTGGCGATAAATCCCCTCTCTTCGCGATAACTGTAGGTCATTGCATCAGCAACAGGTTCGCCGCTACCGGCACAATGCAGGAAGTCCACGCCATAACCAAGATGGCCCAACATCGCCAATTCAAAGCGACGTAACGCCGGCTCCGGCGAGCCGCTGCTAGCAGCCAGTTCCTGAAGACAATTGAGATAATCGAAAAAGAGTTCCGAGAAGGGAATTTCCTGCTCCAGCACGCGAGACAACAGCTCGTTGACGTACAGGCCGCAGTAGAGCGTGGTGCCGTTTAACGGTAAAGCCAGCGACACGGCTTCTGCATTGCGCAGCGTTTTGACCTCGCCACGCCCACTCCAGCGAACTAACAGCGGTGTAAACGGCTGCAACGCACCTTTAAGCTGTGAACGCCGGGAGCGTGCGCCTTTGGCAAGGACACGCACCCGGCCCTGACTCTCGCTAAACAGATCGAGCAGCAGGCTGGTCTCGCTGAAAGGGCGACTATGCAGCACAAAGGCGCGTTGCCAGCCTTCCATCGGATTAGAGATCGTCTACATAACCCAGGCTACGCAGCGCACGTTCGTCGTCTGCCCAACCCGATTTCACCTTCACCCACAGTTCGAGATGCACTTTTGATTCAAACATGTCTTCCATGTCTTTACGTGCTTCGATACCAATGGTTTTGATTTTGGCGCCTTTGTTACCGATCACCATCTTCTTCTGCCCTTCACGTTCGACCAGAATCAGACCATTGATGTCATAACCGCCACGTTCATTAGAGACGAAGCGTTCAATCTCAACGGTGACCGAATAAGGCAGCTCAGCACCCAAGAAACGCATCAGCTTTTCACGAATGATTTCAGATGCCATAAAGCGCTGTGAGCGATCGGTGATGTAATCTTCCGGGAAATGATGCTCAGCGGGCTTGAGGTGCTTGCGGCAAATTGCGGCAATGGTATCGACGTTTTTACCGCTTTCTGCAGAGATCGGTACGATATCCATGAAGTTCATCTGTTCGCTAAGGAACTTCAGATGCGGCAGCAGAATGCTTTTATCCTGAACGTTGTCGACCTTGTTTATAGCAAGCAGTACCGGCACTTTGCCGTCGCGCAGCTTGTTCAACACCATTTCATCATCTGGTGTCCAGCGCGTGCCTTCTACAACAAAAATCACCAGCTCAACATCGCCGATTGAGCTGCTGGCTGCACGGTTCATCAGGCGGTTAATCGCGCGCTTCTCTTCCATGTGCAAGCCCGGCGTATCGACGTAAATCGCCTGATAAGCGCCTTCGGTATGAATACCCATAATGCGGTGGCGCGTGGTCTGCGGCTTACGCGAGGTGATCGACACCTTCTGCCCCAGCAACTGGTTCAGTAAAGTGGATTTACCGACGTTGGGTCGGCCTACAATTGCGACGAAGCCGCAATAGGTAACGTGTTCGCTCATTCGAGTCCTAACTTAATCAGCGCTTGTTCAGCGGCTGCTTGTTCTGCTTTACGGCGGCTGGAGCCTACGCCCACTACCGGTTCGGCCATGCCACTCACCTGACAGTGAATGGTGAATTCCTGATCGTGGGCTTCGCCACGCACCTGCACCACTAAATAACTTGGTAGCGGCAGATGACGACCTTGCAAATACTCTTGCAGGCGCGTTTTAGGGTCTTTTTGTTTGTCGCCAGGGCTGATTTCGTCCAAGCGCGTCTGATACCAGTCAAGGATCAGTTGTTCCACCGTCTGAATACTACTGTCGAGGAAGATACCGCCAATCAGCGCTTCCACCGTATCCGCGAGGATGGATTCGCGACGGAAACCGCCGCTTTTCAGTTCACCCGGGCCCAAACGCAGGCATTCGCCAAGATCGAACTCTCGTGCCATCTCAGCCAGCGTATTACCGCGTACCAACGTGGCACGCATGCGACTCATGTCACCTTCATCTACCCGCGGGAAGCGGTGATAAAGTGCATTTGCAATCACATAGCTGAGAATAGAATCGCCAAGAAACTCAAGACGCTCGTTATGTTTACTACTTGCGCTACGGTGTGTGAGCGCTTGCTGTAACAATTCCGGATGAATAAAAGTGTAGCCCAGTTTGCGCTGAAGCTTGTTAATCAAGATGGGGTTCATGCGATTCCAGTTCTTTTTTGCGTCTGTGACTCTGCATACCAAACAGGGCTGAGATTCCAACACATTCTGTTTGGTGTGCAGTGGCCTCCCGCTGGAGGCCACTTGATTGCCTGAGGATCAGGCGATTACTGTCAGTGAATGCCGCCAATTCGACTGAGTCGAACACCGGTTGGCCACTGACCTTCTTGTTTATCAAAACTCATCCAGATAGCGACCGCTTTACCGACCAGATTGCGTTCTGGGACAAAGCCCCAGTAGCGGCTGTCGGCGCTGTTATCACGGTTATCGCCCATCATGAAATATTGCCCTTGCGGCACCACCCAACTTGACTGTGGATGGCCTGGCTGCTGGTAGTACATCCCCGCCTGACTTTGTGCTTCGTTCACCAGCAGAATGTCATGAGTAACATTACCCAGCGTCTCTTTACGTGTACCCAGGCGCAAACCGCCGCGCATGTTCTCACCCTGAGGGACTTGGTAGAAACCATTACCGGCTTCGTTACCATCAAACCCGCTGAAGGTCTGAATAAAGCTGCTTGGTGCCACATCGGTATAAGTCACCGGCAACGCAGTCGTACAAGCTTTATCCTGGTTGCAGTTCGGATTCACCGTCAGCGTTTTACTGTAAGGATCGTAAGTGACTTTGTCGCCAGGCAAGCCAATAACACGTTTGATATAGTCCAGGCTTGGATCTTTCGGGTATTTGAATACCGCGATGTCACCACGCTTTGGCTGACCAGTGGGAATGAGCGTGGTTTGCGTAATGGGATCTTTAATGCCATATGCGAACTTCTCAACCACAATAAAATCACCAATCAACAGTGTTGGCATCATTGATCCAGACGGAATCTGAAACGGTTCGTAGATAAACGAACGCACAATGAACACCACCGCAAGAACGGGGAAAACGGACGCTGCCGTTTCAATCCAACCGGGCTGCGGCGACACTTTTGCCAGCGTTTTGCTGTCCAGCGTGTTACCTGTCTGTGCTTGCGCTGCGGCTTGTTGGGCACGACGTGCAGGCGCCCATTTGAACCGATCGATACACCAGATAATGCCTGTAATCAGTGTTGCTATCGCCAGAATCAGGGCGAACATATTAGCCATTGTAAGTCCTTATTTGCTGTCCTTACCGACATGCAGAATGGCAAGGAACGCTTCCTGCGGCAGCTCAACGTTACCGACCTGCTTCATTCGCTTCTTACCGTCTTTCTGCTTCTGCAACAGTTTCTTCTTACGACTAACGTCACCGCCATAACACTTGGCGAGAACGTTTTTACGCAGCTGTTTAACTGTTGAGCGAGCAATGATGTGGTTGCCAATCGCCGCCTGAATTGCAATATCGAACTGCTGACGTGGGATGAGTTCTTTCATTTTCTCAACCAGTTCACGTCCACGATACGGTGCATTTTCATTATGGGTGATGAGCGCAAGCGCATCTACACGTTCAGAGTTGATCAGAACGTCGACGCGCACCATGTTAGAGGCTTGAAAACGTTTAAAGTTATAATCCAACGAGGCATAGCCGCGTGACGTCGATTTCAATCGGTCAAAGAAGTCGAGAACCACTTCAGCCATTGGAATGTCATACGTCAGCGCAACCTGATTGCCATGGTAAACCATGTTGGTTTGCACGCCACGCTTCTCGATGCATAGCGTAATGACGTTGCCCAGATATTCCTGAGGCAGCAGCATATGACACTCTGCAATCGGTTCACGCAGTTCTTGAATATTGTTCAGTGGCGGCAGCTTGGATGGGCTGTCGACATAGATCACTTCACCACCGGTGGTTTCGACTTCATAGACCACTGTTGGTGCGGTGGTGATCAGATCGAGATCGTATTCACGCTCCAGACGTTCCTGGATGATTTCCATGTGCAGCAAACCGAGGAAGCCACAGCGGAAACCGAAGCCCAGCGCGGTAGAGCTTTCTGGCTCATAAAACAGAGAAGCATCGTTCAGGCTGAGTTTACCCAACGCGTCACGGAAAGCTTCGTAATCATCAGAGCTGATTGGGAATAAACCCGCGTAGACCTGCGGCTTCACTTTTTTGAAGCCTGGCAACGCTTTATCCGCTGGGTTACGTGCGCCAGTTAAAGTATCGCCTACGGGTGCGCCAAGAATGTCTTTAATCGCACAGACTAACCAACCTACTTCACCGCAGTTTAACTGCGTGCGATCAACCTGCTTCGGCGTAAAGATGCCAAGGCGATCGGCATTGTAAACCTGCCCCGTACTCAGGACTTTGATCTTGTCGCCTTTGCGCATGGTGCCGTTCTTAACACGCACCAGTGACACCACGCCAAGATAGTTGTCGAACCAGGAATCGATGATCAACGCCTGAAGCGGCGCATCAGGATCACCTTCCGGTGCTGGAATATCACGTACCAGTCGCTCAAGCACTTCGGGGACGCCAACGCCGGTTTTAGCTGAGCAGCGAACCGCATCAGTGGCATCGATACCGATAATATCTTCGATTTCTTGCGCCGCACGATCGGGGTCGGCCGCTGGCAAGTCAATTTTGTTTAGGACCGGCACCACTTCCAGATCCATCTCAATCGCTGTGTAACAGTTAGCCAGGGTTTGCGCTTCTACACCCTGCCCGGCGTCCACCACCAGCAATGCCCCTTCACAGGCAGCCAATGAGCGAGAAACTTCATAAGAGAAGTCAACGTGTCCCGGAGTATCGATGAAATTGAGCTGGTAAGTTTCGCCGTCTAACGCTTTATAATCGAGGGTTACGCTTTGCGCTTTGATAGTAATACCGCGCTCGCGTTCCAGGTCCATGGAATCCAGAACCTGCGCAGCCATTTCGCGATCGGTTAAGCCACCACAAATTTGAATCAGGCGGTCAGAGAGCGTCGATTTGCCGTGGTCAATGTGCGCGATGATGGAGAAATTTCGGATGTGCTTCATTTATATGAATATCTTCACGTAGAAAATCAGTTGAAAACCTGAGCACAGACACATTCAGGAAGATCGCTCTTTACCCACAATCCTGTCAGCCTCATTAATGACGACGCATATTACACTGTTAAGGCCGCGCATAAAAGAATGGAACGTGATGGAATCACAACAGATTGTGGCGAGAGGGGACATGACGAAGGCCGCGAGCTATGCGGCCTGGATGAGGATCACGCTTCGCTTTCAACGCGCAGCGCATCAGGCGGTAAAGCGATATTGAGTATTACAGGCTGGAAGGCTTCGCGGTCACCAAATTTCATCGACACACCTTTTGCCACAATAAAACCGCCAATGCCGCCTAATAAGGCCCCACTCGCTGCCGCAAGATCACTATTAAATAGCGCCTGAAATAGACCAGCAAGAAGGAAAAGGCCAAACAGCGGTGTCATATATACCAGTAACGCTGAACCGAGCAGACTGCTTTCTTTTATACCCAATTCAATACGTTGGCCCGGTTCCAGCGGTTTGCTGCTGGCGATCTGCATGACATGAGCATTCTTTGGGCCAAGCTTGTTAAGCATATGGCTGCCGCAACCTTTACGCGCTGAGCAGCTACTACAGGAGGTTTTTGCCTCAGTATGCAACGTTGCGATACCATCCTGCCATGCCACCACGGTGGCCCATTCTCTCATCATTTTTGTGACCCTAAATCGATGCTGTCCGCAATGCGTTTTGCCGTCGTAGGCGGTAACTCGCCGACGACCGTTATCTCACTATTATTACGCAAAACGGTTTGTACGGTACGACGTCCAGTGCGCAATGTCTGGGTCGTGCTGCTTTTATCGGCTGAGGTAACGTTAATGGCAAAACTGAACAGGCCGTCACTGTAAAGCCGTGATTCGACACTTTTGTTCATTGCCGGGATGTCACGACGATTTTGGGACACAAGCGCCATGCCCGCTGGAATCCAGGAAGGCTGCCACGTCAGCGTCGCTTTATCGCCTTTCGGCACGGAGAGTGATGGCGGTAAATTCGCTTTCTCCAGCCCTTGCATCAGATTACGTACGCCTTCATCAACAGCAAAACTGATTACCCTGAATTGCTCAAGCGTTTCGCCATCACGGTCCAGTAAATCAATTCGCAACGGCAACTTAGTATCCACATCCAGCCAGACTACATAGCTGTAGCGCGTGCCGTCGCGCGAAACAATGCGCAGTACATCGCACATTTGATCGGCGATACGAGAACGGCCAACAGTAATGAAATCGTAAGCGCTGCTGAGTTTTGAGAAGTCGGCGAAAATCAGTGACGGTAACGCATCAATGATGTGATTACCTGGCAGAGAGAAAGGATCAAGGCCGGGCTCAAAATAGCTAATATCGTTACCGCGCTGAATAATTTCGCGGCGCGGTCCATCCATCTGCAATAGCTGAGCGAAAACGCGGTTATCAATCACGGCATGACGATAACGCAGCGATTCAATACCGATGCGAGAAACGTTGATATAGGCGAATTCGTAGTTGAGGTTCTGGCTTGCCTGCTCCATCTGTTGTAACAACGCCCCAGACGCAGAGGTTTGCGCTGGGGCGGTAGATGACCAAAGCAGACTGCCTGCCAGCAGGCTAACGGCACACCAAAGCTGCTTCATTACTGCTGCTGAATTCCTAAGGATTGAGTTCCGGGAACATTGGTTTGCGCTTGTTTAGGCGCGTCAGTTTCAAACTGCAGTTGATCAGCGTGCAAACGACGCTGCAATTCATAATCCTGCAGCATGGCATTAACGCGACGACGTTGATCCTGAACCTGTTGATTAGCGCTGTTGGTATCAAATGCATCAGACGGCACACCTAAACTGACGGGTGATGCCTTGCCCATCATAGGCAGCGTATTGAATACCGGCGAATCCGAAGATTCAACGTTGCTGTTTCCAGGCTGATTGTAATGCTGAACACCCACAATCACAGCCAGAGAAACACAAGCTGCAACGCCGACCTGCGTTAACTGTGCAGCCCACGGACGCATCTTGTGCCAGAACGGCATTTTTTCCCAGCGAGACGGTTCTGGCTGCGCTTCAGGAATCAACGTAGTGATTTTACGCAGCGGCTCTTTTTCGATGGCAGCAGCTACGCGTGCAGAGATATCAAAATGCAGGACATCGCCAACATCGCCACGCATTGTGTCGCGAATCAGATGGTAGCTTTCCCAGCTTTTCTGTAGCTCAGCATCCTTTGATAACGCCGAAAAAAGTTCGTTATCAAGGGTTTCACCATCCATTAAAGCGGAAAGTTTTTCTTTCTGCATGCCTAAGTACCCTTCCAGTAGCCGTTATCACTGACGTTGGATAAGCGGTTGAACCTTATTATCAATAGCCTCTCGTGCACGGAAGATACGCGAACGTACGGTACCTACCGGACAATCCATGATGGCGGCAATTTCTTCATAACTTAGCCCATCCAGTTCCCTGAGGGTGATTGCCATACGCAAATCCTCAGGAAGCGCCTCAATGGTACGAAAGACAATTTGTTTCAGTTCTTCTGACAACATTAAGTTCTCAGGGTTCGAAATTTCTTTCAGTGCACCTGCACTTTCAAAGTTTTCCGCATCAATTGCATCCACATCACTAGAAGGTGGACGACGCCCCTGAGCAACTAAGTAATTTTTAGCGGTATTGACCGCAATTCGATACAGCCAAGTATAAAAAGCACTATCGCCACGGAACGAGTCCAGTGCGCGGTAAGCTTTAATGAAAGACTCCTGAACTACGTCAGGCACGTCCCCTGAGGGAACATAGCGTGAAACCAGGCTCGCCACTTTATGCTGGTAACGAATAACCAGTAAGTTGAAAGCCTTTTGATCTCCCTTCTGAACCCGCTCAACGAGAACCTGATCCGTTAACTGCTCGCTCATCCGAGGTAATGTCTCCCCAAATTCATTTCTAATGCGTAAAGGAACTGCCAGCACATCTCATTGTTCTGAGCAAGCATGCGCTTAGAGTCATGATATGGCGTAAAGTTCACTTATCGCCCTGATTATTACCGCTCCGCTGCAGATCATGCAGCTTGTTGTTTATCGTTCAATGTAAGGAGCGCAAATCGCTGGCAGAGTAACCCATGACAACGGCTTTTTCATCTTTAAATCCTTACCCACATCTATGTTTGGTATAAAAAACACTTTTTAAACCATGCGTGTACTAACTCGCTGATAAGAAACTATATATTTTAAAAACGAGATTTTAGAGTCGATAATTTGTTCAAAATACTTCACAGAAATCGACATAAAGCTTATGCTCGGCCCATCCTTGTTTAGTAAATTAAACACTATGAAAACTCACTCACTTCCAGATTATCAGTGCGATGTCATGATTGTAGGCAGTGGCGCTGCAGGCTTATCCCTGGCGCTGCGTTTAGCTCAGCAGTACAACGTCACCGTATTGAGCAAAGCGCAGGTGAATGAAGGGTCTACGCTGTATGCTCAGGGCGGCATTGCCGCAGTCTTTGATGAAAATGACAGTATCGATTCTCATATTGAAGATACATTAATTGCTGGCGCAGGATTATGTGACCGCAACGCTGTCTCGTTTATCGCCAACAATGCCCGTCATTGTGTGCAATGGCTGATTGATAATGGCGTTGCCTTTGATCTCGATCCGCAGGCTGCAGGTGATATGCGTTATCACCTGACCCAAGAAGGCGGGCACAGCCACCGCCGCATTTTACATAGCGCTGATGCTACCGGACGTGAAGTCGAAACGACTTTAGTTAGCCAGGCGCTAAACCATCCTAATATTCGCATACTCGAACGTACCAATGCCGTTGACCTCATACTTTCCGATAAACTTGGCTTGCCAGGGCCACGTCGGGTCGTAGGTGCCTGGATTTGGAACCGTAATCGCGAACAAGTTGAAACCTGCTGCGCACGAGCGGTGGTTCTGGCGACAGGTGGCGCAGCGAAAGTCTATCAATACACGACTAACCCGGATATTGCTTCTGGCGATGGCATTGCCATGGCCTGGCGCGCCGGTAGCCGCGTGGCTAATCTTGAATTCAATCAGTTTCACCCGACCTGCTTGTTTCATCCACAAGCGCAAAATTTTTTGCTCACAGAAGCGCTGCGCGGTGAAGGTGCTCGACTGGTTCGTGCAGATGGCACTCGTTTTATGCCTGACTTTGATCAGCGCGGAGAATTAGCGCCGCGTGATGTGGTGGCACGCGCAATCGATCATGAAATGAAGCGATTAGGCGTAGATTGTATGTATCTTGATATAAGCCATCAGCCTGAAGAGTTTATCCGCGCTCATTTTCCCATGATTTATGAGAAGTTGCTGACCTTCGGTTTTGACTTAACTAAAGACCCCATACCGGTAGTACCGGCGGCGCATTACACATGCGGCGGCGTCATGGTTGACCAACAAGGTCGTACCGATGTAAACGGCTTATATGCTATCGGTGAAGTCAGTTATACCGGTTTACACGGCGCTAACCGCATGGCCTCAAACTCGTTGCTGGAATGTCTGGTGTATGGCTGGTCTGCAGCGGAAGATTTAATCCGTACGCTGCCTGAAATTAGCCTCGTGGATACGTTGCCAGCGTGGGATGAAAGTCGAGTGGACGACGCCGACGAGCGCGTTGTGATTCAACACAACTGGCATGAATTACGGTTATTTATGTGGGATTACATGGGGATTGTCCGTTCCACTAAACGGCTGGAGCGAGCGCTTCGCCGCATTAATTTGCTGCAGCAAGAAATTAATGAATATTACGCTCACTTCCGGCTCTCCAATAACTTATTAGAGTTACGTAATCTGGTGCAGGTCGCGGATCTCATGGTGCGCTGTGCGCTGGAGCGAAAAGAGAGCCGCGGCCTGCACTTCACTCTCGATTACCCTGATCTACTGCCAGAAGCCTTGCCAACGATACTGGCTCCCGATGCTTACATAAACAAATAGAAGTCACGCGTTAAGCCGCACCAATCTTCTGAGTAATGGGTGTCCTTAGCGCGGATAGCGAGGCGTTCAAATAACGTTTCGCCTGGGCTGGGCGAAAAAGCGAGCAGTACACGATGTGGCGGACGTTCTGCGTATTCCGCCACGTCAAGGCGGAAACGTAAATGCCAGCCATCAGCCAGCGCTAACGCGCTAAAGTCTTGCCCCACCGTTTCTGGCAGCACTACACAAAAAAAGCCATCTTCTTCGATGAGTAACGCTGCGCTACGCAATAATGTTTGATGATCGAGCGTCGCGGTCGAGCGCGCACTGTCACGTTCGGGACTTGAGCACGCAATGCCAGGCGCAAAATAAGGTGGATTACTGACGATTAATGAATAACGTTGATCGCTGTTTTCAGCCCACGAGGCAATATCTTGCGTGTGAACATGAATGCGTGTTGACCAAGGTGACTGTTGAATATTTTCGCGTGCTTGCTGTGCCGCCTGGCTATCCAGCTCAACCGCATCAATATGTACGGCTTCCGGCGTGCGTTGAGCCAGCATCAGCGCAATAAGTCCGCTTCCGCTACCAATATCTAAAATGCGTTTTACATTGGCAATGGGCGACCATGCACCTAATAAAATGCCATCAGTGCCCACTTTCATTGCGCAGCGATCGTGTGCAACAAAAAACTGTTTAAAGGTAAAACCATTCTTTTTTAACTGGGGCCGCCCAGGCGGTTTGTCCTGCATCATTCTCTGCTACCATTGATTTTTCTGCCGTACGACAGCGCATCAGTGTAACGTGACGTGTAGTGGAATTCACGTAACAGACGATGCCGGACGCAGAGGATGCGGATTAACAGATGAAGATTATGTTTGATCTGTCTATAATCAGCGCCCCAAACTGAGGTAGACCATGACAGTAACCACATTCTCCGAACTCGAACTTGACGAAAGCCTGCTAGAAGCGCTGCAGGAAAAAGGCTACACGCGCCCAACAGTGATCCAGGCTGCTGCTATTCCGCCCGCTCTGGAGGGCCGCGACGTTCTGGGTTCGGCACCTACCGGGACCGGGAAAACCGCCGCATTTTTGCTACCGGCGTTGCAGCATCTGCTCGACTTTCCACGTAAGAAATCAGGCCCACCGCGCATTTTGATCCTCACGCCAACGCGTGAACTGGCCATGCAGGTTGCCGATCAAGCGCGTGAACTGGCTAAACATACTCATCTCGACATCGCGACCATTACCGGCGGCGTCGCCTACATGAACCATGCTGAAGTCTTCAGCGAGAATCAGGACGTCGTCGTTGCCACGACCGGACGCCTGTTGCAGTACATCAAAGAAGAGAACTTTGATTGCCGCGCCGTAGAAACGCTGATTCTTGATGAAGCCGACCGCATGCTGGACATGGGTTTTGCGCAGGATATCGAAACCATCGCCGCTGAAACGCGTTGGCGCAAACAGACGATGCTGTTTTCCGCAACGCTGGAAGGCGAGAACATCAAAGATTTTGCTGAGCGTCTGCTTAACGATCCGGTTGAGCTTGAGGCCGATCCAAGCCGTCGTGAGCGTAAAAAAATCCAGCAGTGGTATTACCGCGCTGATGATCTCGAGCATAAAACCAAGCTGCTTGTTCATCTGTTAAAGCAGCCAGAAGCTACGCGTACCATTGTTTTTGTTCGTAAGCGTGAACGTTTACACGAGCTGGTAAGCTGGTTACATGATGCAGGGATTCGTAGCAGCTATCTTGAAGGTGAGATGGTGCAGGCTAAGCGTACTGAAGCGCTGAAACGCTTGGTAGATGGCCGAATCAATGTTTTAGTCGCGACCGATGTGGCCGCGCGTGGTATCGATATTGATGACGTCAGTCACGTCATCAACTTTGATATGCCACGCACCGCCGACACCTATTTACACCGTATCGGCCGTACCGCCCGTGCGGGCCGTAAAGGTATCGCGATATCGTTAGTTGAAGCGCATGACCATATCTTGCTGGGTAAAATCACCCGCTATGTCAATGAGCCGATAAAGATTCGCACTATTGATGAGCTGCGTCCGACTACGCGAGCACCAAGTGCAAAAGCGACAGGTAAACCGTCGAAAAAGGTGCTTGCGAAGCGCTCTGAGAACAAAGATAAAGAAGTTGAAAAACCACGTGTGAAGAAACGTCATCGTGACATGAAAAACGTCGGCAAGCGCCGCAAGCCGAGCGGTGAAGCAGCAACCACCGGTAAAGCTGAATAAATCGACACCCAGACAAAAAATCGCCTCTTAAAAAGGCGATTTTTTTGTTTATATAACGATTAATAACGCGTTGGAGATGAAACTAAGCTCTGATGAGTATAAAGTTAATCTTTACTCATGCTAAAAGGTATTATTTCTGCCTATCTTTATAATTATAAAAAGAAAACATGCTGTGTGAGTCTTGTCTCTTTTTTCTACCGGTGATTCAAAAGCGCCGGAACGCCGTTATTACAAACTTTCAGTAAAAGTGCGGGTAATCACGTCACGCTGCTGTTCAGGTGTCAGTGCATTAAAGCGTACCGCATAACCTGAAACACGAATGGTTAACTGCGGATAGTTCTCTGGATGTTTAACTGCATCCTCCAGCGTTTCACGGCTTAGCACATTCACATTTAAGTGCTGCCCCCCTTCCACGCGAACCTGCGGCTTCATTTCCAATGGCACTTCACGATACGCAATTTCACCCAGCTCTTTCACCGCTACAACCTGATCTTCTACATAATCCCCTTTCGCGCACAGGCAACGCGCTTCTGCTTTCTCATCGTCCAGCAGCCAGAAAGAGTTGAGAAGTTGTGGATTGTTAGCCTGAGTAATCTGGATACCAGTAATCATGATTGAGCCTCCAAGGCATTGCATTGACTATTGCCAATCTGGTGAAGAAATCAAATAGAGGCGTTGGTATAGCATTGTTGAAGTGATGAAGATTTGACCTGCATCAATCTCATCGGGGCAAAAAAAATCGCTTTTATTATCTTATTGATTTATCTGAACAACATTGATCAACATTTGTTGTCTTTTTAAAATATTTTTACCCTTCTGCTCTTTAGCGAGAACAGCTAAGCTTAAGACATCGATTTTTGAAGGAGCTAAACATGGCTGAAAAGCTGAGCTGGCATGATGTGCTGGCAGAAGAGAAAGAGAAACCTTACTTCGTTGAAACCTTAAAACTTGTTGCCAATGAGCGTGCTGCAGGGATAACTGTTTATCCCCCCCAAAAAGATGTTTTTAATGCGTTTCGCTTAACTGAGCTGGATGATATTAAGGTTGTTATTCTAGGACAGGATCCTTATCACGGCCCAAACCAGGCACATGGTCTGGCTTTTTCAGTGTTGCCGGGCGTTCCTACCCCGCCTTCCCTACAGAATATGTATAAAGAGTTGCAGCAAGATATTGAGGGCTTCCAAAAACCCAATCACGGCTTTCTCGAAAGCTGGGCTAAACAAGGCGTGATGTTGCTGAATACGGTTTTAACCGTAGAAGCGGGAAAAGCGCATTCGCATGCGCGTTTCGGCTGGGAAACGTTTACGGATAATGTCATTGCAGCCATCAACCAACATCGGGAAGGTGTGATCTTTTTACTCTGGGGCTCTCACGCGCAGAAAAAAGGCAGCATTATCGATCGCGAGCGCCATCACGTTTTACAGGCTCCGCACCCTTCCCCGCTTTCAGCACATCGTGGTTTTTTTGGGTGTCAGCACTTTTCTAAAACCAACGCGATTCTGACTGAAGAAGGCAAAACGCCCATTAACTGGACACCTGTTCTGCCTGAATAGGCCAAATGCAAACGGCCGCGACAATGCGCGGCCGTCTAGCAATTTTCAGACGTAAACTCAGCCTTTGGCTTTTGCTACCGCAACCATTGCCGGACGTAACAGACGACCATTTAAGGTGTAGCCGCGCTGCATCACTAACATGACGTGATTCGGTTCGAAATCTTCAGATTCCATCATCGACATAGCTTGATGCACTTCTGGATTAAACGGCACACCCGTTTCGCCAATGACTTCTACACCAAACTTACGCACTGCACCCAATAAGGATTTCAGCGTCAGTTCAATGCCTTCAATCATAGACGCCAGCTTCTCATCTTCTTTATTAGCCACTTCCATCGCACGCTCAAGGCTGTCGATAACAGGCAGCAGTTCGTTAGCAAATTTTTCTAACGCGAACTTGTGCGCCTTCTCTACATCCATCTCAGCACGACGACGAATATTCTCAATCTCTGCTTGCGCGCGCAGCTGCGCATCACGAACGCCGGTCTGAGATTGCGCTAATTCGGCTTCAAGTTGGGCGATACGCTCATCACGAGAATCCACCTCAACCGCTGTCTCCGCGTCCTGTGGTTGCTGCTGATCCTGCTCAATTTCGTCTGAGACTTGCTCGTTAGGGGTGTTATGTTCTTTACTACTCATGAATTTCTCCGCGTTTTGCACATTCATTTCGCTGGTTGGCTTATTATGGGGATCGGTTTGGCGGTTTCAAGGGAACCTATCACATTGCCTTGCCGTTTTAGCTTATAAGGAATACCCATTACATGAACAAACACTTTAACTGCATTGGTATCGTGGGTCATCCACGTCATCCTACAGCGCTAACCACCCACGAAATGCTTTGGCGCTGGCTAACAGCCAAAGGTTATCAAGTGATCGTTGAGAAGCAGATCGCGCAGGAACTTTCCCTGCATGATGTGCAAACCGGTACGCTTGCAGAAATCGGTCAACAAGCCGATCTTGCGGTTGTTGTTGGCGGTGATGGAAACATGCTGGGCGCAGCGCGTGTACTGGCGCGTTATGACATTAAAGTGATTGGTATTAACCGCGGCAATTTAGGCTTTTTAACCGATCTCGATCCTGATAATGCTCAACAGCAATTAGATGAAGTGTTGCAGGGCAATTATTTTGTCGAAAGCCGCTTTTTGCTGGAAGCGCAGGTTTGCAGGCATGACTGTTCACCACGTATTGGTAGCGCGATAAATGAAGTCGTGCTTCATCCTGGCAAAGTCGCACATATGATTGAATTTGAAGTCTATATTGACGAAGTGTTTGCCTTTTCGCAGCGTTCAGATGGCTTAATTATTTCTACGCCAACCGGCTCAACGGCCTATTCACTTTCTGCCGGCGGCCCAATATTGACCCCCTCTTTGGATGCCATTGTTTTAGTGCCTATGTTTCCGCATACCTTGTCCGCGCGTCCATTGGTGATTAACAGCAGCAGTACGATTCGATTACGTTTTTCATCACGACGTAGTGACCTGGAAATCAGCTGTGACAGCCAAATTGCCTTGCCTATACAGGAAGGTGAAGATGTTCTGATCAGGCGTAGCGAGAATCATCTTAACCTCATCCATCCAAAAAATTACAGCTATTTCAATACGCTAAGCTCCAAGCTCGGCTGGTCAAAAAAATTGTTTTAAAAAATTGCGTGCCCTCTTTACTGGATAAAAAACCAGTTTATACTGTATGAAAAACCATATCTGTTTTTACATACAGGTGATTCTATGCTGGCACAACTTACCATCAGTAATTTCGCTATCGTTCGTGAGCTCGACATTGATTTTCAACGCGGTATGACAGCAATCACTGGTGAAACCGGTGCAGGTAAATCCATTGCTATTGATGCGCTGGGTTTATGCCTTGGCGGCCGTGCTGAGGCTGACATGGTACGTCAGGGTGCCAGCCGGGCCGATTTATGTGCCCGCTTCCAGTTAAAGTTATCACCTTCAGCCCAGCGCTGGCTGGAAGAGAATGATCTTGATGATGGCAACGAATGTCTGCTTCGCCGTATCATCAGCGCAGATGGCCGTTCACGTGGTTTCATTAATGGTACTGCTGTCCCGCTTTCTCAACTGCGTGATCTCGGCCAGTTGCTAATCCAAATTCATGGTCAACATGCTCACCAGCTGTTGCTCAAAGCCGATCATCAAAAACACCTTTTAGATGCTTATGCAGGTCATGACGATTTGCTACAGCGCATGCGCAGCCACTATCAAACCTGGCATCAGAGCTGTCGCACACTGGCACAGCATCAGCAACTGGCGTTTGAACGCGAAGCGCGTCGCGAACTACTGCAGTATCAGTTGAAAGAGCTGAATGAGTTTGCACCGCAAGCGGGTGAATATGAGCAGATTGATGAAGAGTACAAACGCCTGGCTAACAGCGGTCAACTTCTTTCAACCAGCCAGCAGGCTTTACAACTGTTAGCTGACAGTGATGACAGCAATCTGAACAGCCTGCTTTATAGCGCTCGTCAGATGTTGTCAGAACTGGTTACGCTCGACGATAAAGTCAGTGGCGTATTCAATTTGCTTGAAGAAGCAGCGATTCAGCTCAGTGAAGCCAGCGATGAATTACGTCACTACTGCGACAGCCTGGATCTTGATCCAAACCGCTTGTACGAATTAGAGATGCGCATTTCTCGGCAGATCGCGTTAGCGCGTAAACATCATGTCACGCCTGAAGGTTTACCTGAATTTCATCAGCAGTTGTTAGCAGAAGCAGAGCTGCTTTCGCAGCAAGAGAGTGATCAAGAGAGCTTGCAAACTCTGGTAACTGAGCATTATCAAGCTGCATTGCACAGCGCTGAGCAATTGCATGAACAGCGTTTGAAGTTCGCAAATGAATTGCAGCAGTTGATCACCCAAAGCATGCATATGTTGTCGATGCCGCATGGCCGCTTCACTATTGAACTGATGTTTAATCCTGATCAGCTCACAGCTGACGGCGCCAGTCGCGTTGATTTCCAGGTTACGACTAACCCTGGTCAACCTTTGCAACCATTGGGTAAAGTTGCCTCAGGCGGTGAGCTTTCCCGTATCGCCTTGGCCATTCAGGTTATTACCGCGAAGAAAATGGAAACGCCGGCAATGATTTTCGATGAAGTTGATGTCGGTATCAGCGGACCTACGGCCGCGGTAGTGGGCAAGCTGCTGCGCCAGTTAGGCGAGTCTACTCAGGTCATGTGCGTGACGCATTTACCGCAGGTTGCGGGCTGTGGTCATCAACATTTCTTCGTTAGCAAAGAGACGGACGGTGAGATGACAGAAACGCATATGCAGCCGCTGGATAAGCGAGCCCGCCTACAAGAACTGGCACGTTTACTGGGCGGCAGTGAAGTCACTCGCAACACGCTTGCTAACGCTAAAGAACTTTTAGCAGCCTAAGAAGGCACTTTTTTAACACAGCGCGGTCATATGCATGCTCTGTAGAGGTTCCCAATAGCGAAAAGGTTTATTATCATCGGCACCTTATGTCGCCAAAGTAATAAAGCCTGCCGCAAGCAGAGTTCAGATTTTGATGGCAACAAAAAGCCTGTTGAAAGGCGTTTGGCCCCAGAAAAGGAATGTATAAATGCGCTGTAAAACGCTGACTGCCGCGGCAGTGGTAATGTTAATGATGACCGCCGGATGTTCCACTTTAGAGCGCGTGGTTTATCGTCCGGATATCAATCAGGGTAATTACTTGGTTGCTAATGATGTGGCCAAGATTCATACCGGCATGACTCAGCAACAAGTTGCTTACACGCTGGGTACTCCAATGATGAAAGATCCGTTTGGCAGCAATGTCTGGTATTACGTTTTCCGTCAGGAACCGGGTCATGAAAGCGTAAAACAGCAGACGCTGACGCTTAACTTTGACGGTAATGGCGTACTCACAAACATTGATAACAAGCCGAACCTGACTCCAAAACGCGGTTAGTGTGGGATCAAGAATGATAAAAAAGGCGCATTTAGCGCCTTTTTTCATTTCGCTGGCTCGGGCCTGTTGGGAGTCATGCGGTGAGCAAGAAGATGTTATAGAGTTACTTTTTGCTGCTTGCCCGCTCAGCACGTTGCCGACGCAACTCTTTGGGATCGGCAATCAGCGGGCGGTATATTTCAATACGATCACCTTCGTCCACGCTGTCACTTAGCTTTACAGGACGGCTAAAAATACCCACCTTATTACTGCTAAGGTCGATCTCCTTGCGCAACTCCAGTAACCCTGACGCTTTGATGGCCTGTTCTACCGTGCTGCCCTGCTCTACTTTAACGTAACGCAGATACTGTTTTTCAGGCAGTGCGTAAACCACCTCAACGGAGATATCAGGCACTGTAAACCTCTTTGGCCCGCTGAGTGAAAGCCTGAACCATGCTATTAGCCAACTCTTTGAAGATGCGTCCAAAGGCCATCTCTACCAGCATGTTGGTAAATTCAAACTCCAGGCTTAATTCCACTTTACAGGCATCATCACCTAATGAGACAAAACGCCAGCCGCCAGTTAATTTACGAAATGGCCCATCAACCAGCTGCATGTGGATGCTCTGATTGTCTGTCAGCGTATTAAGCGTGGTAAACGTTTTGCTGATGCCCGCTTTCGAAACATCGACGGACGCTGTCATTTGATTCTCTGACGCATCCAATACGCGGCTACCGGTACAACCCGGCAGGAATTGGGGATATGCATCCACATCATTTACTAATTGGTACATCTGCCCGGCACTGAAAGGCACCAGCGCCGAACGACTAATCTGAGCCATAATGGTTCCTGTTCGTCACAAAACCGCTAAATAATAGCATTTTCAGCGGTTAAACAAAAATTCCTCGGTGTTTGGGTGTGCTAGAATATCCTGTTTCCTGACGCCCCGCTGGACTGGGGATGCGATAACCGACCAAGTGATGTAAAGTACTCAGCACTATGACAAAGAAAAAATCACACAAATCCGGTTCTGCCACAATTGCCATGAACAAGCGTGCCCGCCACGAATACTTCATCGAAGAAGAATTCGAAGCAGGTTTGTCGCTGCAAGGATGGGAAGTTAAATCACTCCGCGCTGGAAAAGCTAACATCAGCGAGAGCTATATCTTGCTGCGCGATGGCGAAGCTTTCTTGTTCGGCTCGACCTTTCAACCCTTAGCTGTCGCGTCAAGTCACGTTGTTTGTGATCCAACACGCACCCGCAAGCTTCTGTTGAAACAGCGCGAACTTGATTCGCTGTTTGGCCGAGTAAATCGCGAAGGTTATACCATCGTAGCCTTGTCGCTATACTGGAAAAACGCGTGGTGTAAATTGAAAATTGGCGTAGCTCGCGGTAAAAAAGAGCACGATAAACGCTCGGATATTAAAGATCGTGAATGGCAAATGGATAAAGCGCGCATCATGAAGAACGCCCGCCGTTAAACGCTGGATTCTGATGCGCTTTTTTGCTAGTATTTGAAGTTCTGGGGCTGATTCTGGATTCGACGGGATTGTGAAGCCTTAGGAGCATGCCGAGGGGCGGTTTGCCTCGTTAAAAGCCGCAAAAAAATAGTCGCAAACGACGAAAACTACGCACTAGCAGCTTAATAACCTGCTTAGAGCCCTCTCTCCCTAGCCTCCGCTCTTAGGACGGGGATCAAGAGAGGTCAAACCCAAAAGAGATCGCGTGGACGCCCTGCCTGGGGTTGAAGCGTTAAATCCTATCAGGCTAGTTTGTCAGTGGCGTGTCCGTTCGCAGCTGACCGGCGAATGTAAAGACTGGACTAAGCATGTAGTGCCGACGGTGTAGTAATTTCGGACGCGGGTTCAACTCCCGCCAGCTCCACCAAATTCTTGGTCGATTGGTTACCAGACCCATTCGATGAAGTCCTAAAAGCCCGCAAGGCGTAAGCCCTGCGGGCTTTTTTGTGTCTGTAACTTTCCGAGACGATCCGTCTGAATTCGGTGATAATTGGTACACGTTTAGGTACACGCTATAATGTGGGCCAGAAACGTGTACCAGTTATGTACGGAAATCAGTCATGGCACGGATAACACGCTTCCTCACTAATAACGAAATCCTCAAAGCCAAACCTTAAGAAAAAGACTTCACGCTGCATGATGGGGACGGCGCGGGCATCAAGGCGATAACCGGCGGCGATGCCGTTGCAATAGACCCGAAATACCGGGACGCCTACTCCACGCACATTCCGGCGGTCATTCTGGCGGTGAACAACAATCCGATGCGCTTCAGCGATCGCAGCGGCGGCGTGTCGCGCCGCAGGGTAATTCTGACGTTCCCGGAAGTGATACCGGCAAAAGAGCGTGACCCGCAGTTGCTGGACAAAATCAGCACCGAGCTGGCCGTGATTGTTCGTCATCTGATGCAGCGCTTCGCGTCACCTGATGAAGCGCGAGAGCTGCTGCAGGCGCAGCAATCATCCGGCGAAGCGCTGGAAATAAAGAGACAGGCGGTCCGCTGGTCGATTTGTGCGGCTACCTGATGCCGCTCAGCACGCCGAATGGACTGTTTATCGGTAACGCCAACATTCGCCCCATTACCCTAAGCGATATCTTTATCATGCGTATCTGTCCTTCATGGAATCGCGCGGACATCAGCATCCGCTCAGCCTTACAGCCTTCGGTCAGGCTGTGCCACAGACTCTGAAAGAGTATGAACGTGTACTGCTCAAGCGCCGGACGAATAACGGCATACAAACCAACCTCACGTTACATGAAGACAGTGAGGCAGATTGGCTGCCAACATGCAGCGCCCAATAATCTCACCCCATACAACCGGCTTAGGCCGGTTTTACATAATTGCTAACCATATAAATATCACTCAAACTCTCGCTATGAGCGATAAGCAGAAAGACGAATCATCATGTCAGGGGAAAATTTAGTATCATTATTTTAGCTCATATATTTAGACTGAAACCCCCATAATTTAATAACTTAAATTTCGATTCAAACCTAGCGCATATTATTACTTTAGCTTACTAACAAAAAGCATTATTCAACATAGATCCAAACTTTCAAAATCAACGTGTTATATAAAATTGGGATGGTAAGGAAAATCCAACTGATGTAATATTTCTGTTGGCAGGTATTCTCTTCTATATCGACCACTACCAGTAATCCTTCCTGTTTCTGAAATAAGATGCAGGTTTTTTCTAGCCCTAGAACCAATTACATAAATCAATTTTTTAGCACTTTCAACAGAAAGGTCATTAAAATTTGGAACTAGATTTTGAAGAAGACCAAAAGAAACAACAACGTCATACTCACCTCCCTTCACTCCATGTATTGTTGATACTTTGATACCAGTTCTGGATTTGAATGCTCTACGAAAATCATCAATATCGGTTGAAAAAAACGCATTCTCATTTCTAAGTCTATTAATTCTATCCTGAGTACTATTAAAAAAAGATTCGTAATGTTCATTTAGCATTGGATATAGTCTGAAATCAATTCTCAACTCACTGAAGAGCGCCTCAAAGAACGCACAAAGAAATGCAAGGCCATCTCTTTCATCTATCGAAATAGAGTTTATAATTTTTAGAAAATCTTTAGGGGATATGGAATGACCATCGACCAACGCAAGTGCCATATCATTTAAGATATCAGATGCCCACCGAAGACGTTTTAAATAAATATTAGGAGATGGCTCTATTAAAATAACTTGAGTTAATTTAAACCAAAAATTATCAATATCTCTTGAAAAAGGCACAAGGCCTGGGCCATCGAAATTATAATCAGGCAATCTGCTTACCAAACTACGAGTTAATGCTGCTAAATGCATCCACCAAGGCGCTATGATACAAATTTCCTTCTCAAGAATGCCGAGAATCTTAACGCTATGCTCAATATGCCTACTGATTTGCTCAACCAAGTCATCTTTTTGAGTAATTGTGTCATAGGTAATAATGCTAGGATGATCGCAATGTTCACCTTCAGCAACAGTTGCACAAGGGATTACATTAAAATTGCTATAAAAATCTATAATTTTCTTAGCGCTTCTATAGTTTTTATTTAATGACATAGAAACAAATGACACTTCGGATAACTGCTGTAGTTCCAACTGTGTAATTGCGTAGCCGCCAAGAGAGCCATAAATAGCTTGATTTGGATCTCCAACAATGAAAGTTTTCATTCGAAGCTGGCTAGCTTTAATAATAGCAGAAATAATAGAATACTGTATTTCTTTCGTATCCTGATACTCATCAATAAGAATGTATGAGAACAGATTTGCCAATATTTTAGCAATAGCTGAATTATTTGATAGAATTTCATAAGAAAAATATAAAATTTGCTCAAAGTCTACCTGCGCATTTTCTGCAAGATGATTGTGATAGTTTTCCACCACTTCTCTTACTAGTGATATTTTAGCTCCAGCGCTAGTGAATTTTATTCCTCTGGGAGTATAATAATGGCTGCATTCTCCATACCTGATACGCTCGGTGCGAATATTAGAGCACATCTGAGAGATTATGTTTTCTGAATCATAAGAATTAATTATTTTAAACCCGTATTTCAGCTTGTTATGATAAAGACCATACGGCCTCAATATCCACTCTAAACAAAAAGAATGAATAGTTCCTATCCACAACTGAGATACATCAATTCCAAGAATTTCAATTCTTTCACGAATTTCGTCAGCTGCTCTATGTGTGTAAGTTATGGCAACCACCCACTTTTTAGGATCATTTAAACATGAAAGCTCATGAGCAATTTTATAGGTAAGCGTTCTAGTTTTACCACTACCCGGACATGCAATTAAGAAGACATTATTCGGTTCGCAAATCGCTGCTACCTGCTCATCATTTAGGTCATTCTCATCCCACAGAAACATAATTATATCCTCGCCAAAATGCCGTTTCTTTCAAAAGGCAAATCGTTCATCAGAGCAACTTTGAGTAGATCTATGTCACCACCAACTTGATTAAAAGCTTCCCATTTTGGCGTAAATACTGCTAAACCACTTTCATAAGGAGCCAAGTATCTTTCCCATGCTTGCTTTAAGTCAAAATTGCCTTCAGCATCGAGCCTTTCGATATTTTCCTTGCCAAACTTGACATGTTCCATTACCGAATAGTAACGGTGCTTTAGTATTTTACAAATAAGTCCTTTACTAAACCCACCATGCGCAAATTTAATAGCTCCAAAAATATAATCAGGAATTACTACTTTGAAATCAATAACACTCCCTAGAGTCAGCGCAAACCAGCCTTTACCTTGATAATTCGCCATAGTTAAAGCTCTAGAACCTGAAACTGCGATATCAGCATTAGACAGCTCACTCTTAGCTAGATCTATCGTGGCTTGCTGTGTATAAACATCTCCAACGATTTTATCGATATAATAGCTATTTGATGACTTTAAAAAATCCACCTCAAAAGTATGCTCTGCATAAAAAGTCGAAACCCAAGGATTATTTTGACAAAACGCATCAAGCCTTACTTTCCGCGCAGCCCCCGTTGTTTGAGAGCCAATAGCTTTTTCTTTCTTTTTTATATCTTGGGCACTATCACCTAGAAATATTGTAGTATCAAAAAAACTCTTATCTAGGTCTGTTATAATGCTGCAGCGTTTTTTGATCCTTTCTTTATCGAACAACAATGCAACATTCTCGAAACCAGTACTTCTGATGTTGACTAAAGTAATTCCAATCTCATCCAAACTCAACCCTAAGACTTTTTTTATAAGTATGGGGATAAGTAACTCTTCAGCATCTCCTTCGACTAAAATAACACTTCGAGCAAACAGTAAATTACTTCGGATAGCATCAAGATAACGTTGTACAAATCCAATCTCTTGTTCAATAAGCTGTCTTGCCGGTTGAAATACCTCACAGGCGCCATCCACGAATCCTATAATATTCATATTTCTAATATTACTTACTTCAGATATATTTGATGAGTGAGTAGAATATATGATTTGTGTATTTTCATAACTTATATTATCAAAAAGAGATTTTTGAACATGAGTATGTATGTGAGCTTCTGGTTCTTCAATTAATAAGAAGTTTGCAATTGATTGATTCGCATGCTGGTATTTGAATTCAAGTAACTTTAGCGTGAGGAACAATAAATTAGCACCTCCCAAACTCATTTCATTGATGGTACCCTCATGACCATCACTTGACTCACCAACAAAAAGCTTCAACGATTGAAAAAGCTGATCTGCATCGTCTGTTAAAGCAGAACGTATAGAAATTGAATTTGGAGCATAAGTGTCGCCTACTGCGTCACCGATAGTGCTCACAATATCATCACGAATATCGCAAATTTCTTTTAATCCTTCAATGTTACTGTTTAACGTTCCAATTAAATCGGCTATAGGCTCAAAGTCAGCGTTACTGATTCCTCCCGATTTACTTTTTAATAATGTAAGTAATGGATTAGATTTATTGCTATGAAAGTCAGAAACAACATCCCTTAAAGCCTTAATGAAGGTAAAAGAAACCTCATTTGGAATATTAAGGATGTTAGGTAACTTTATCCCGCAATCAGAATTATTCAGCCTTGCAGGAAATATAACTCTTTCGAAGTCACCAACAATGCTTTTATATGCAACCGGATCATTAAAATTAATAGAACTTTTGCCTGTAAGCACAGTTTCATAGTCATCAATAGTAATAGCTTCCAAATAGGCTTCTAAAGCATTTATATTTCCTTGAGGAAGTAGTGCTAACGCTTGCCGAATGTTTGCCTTAGGTCTAAATATCAAATTGTATGTTGCTCTAGTAACAACCTCATCCCCAGCATTTCCTAAACCATGAAGAAATAGTGACTGACTAGCTTCATCACTTGAAATGTCGCTAAATTCCATACTTATAATCACCCAATGACCTCGCCAATTACCTAGCGCCCTGCAAAAATCATTTTCAGTAAGATTAATGGCAGAACGGGACATTGAATTATCAAGCAGCAACCTCATGGCTCTGAACAAGTTACTTTTCCCAGATCCATTTTCACCAACAATTGTATTTATTCCTTTATTAAAAATGAAATTTACGTGTTTGAAGTTTCTGTAATTTACTAAAGATAGTTTTGTAATGTGCATACGTCCTCTGTAAATCGATTACATTATAATTCTAAGAAAACATTGATGTTAACGATGAATAAGCACCATTGCAGAATTACTTCGTTGCATTAATAAATTTTTCGTCAATTTAACAATGCTATTGTAAGACTTTAGGATTGTTATGGTGCTCAAACTTGTCACATCCGTTCTTGCAAGGAGTAGGTTACTGGCAGCGTGCATTTGTCTGATAGCTTCACACTACTCATCCTTGCTTAAGTCATTCTTAAATATTATTAGGATGAGGTCTACACCCTAATGCACACTAGTTCACATCCCCCTTCAAGCCATTCACCACCTAACTAAATGAATTTTTAAATAAAAACAAAAAGTGAACAGTGTGAACACTTTTCCCTAAAATCATTGTATTTTAGATTTAGCGCCGGGCATTCATTATGCTTTCCACGCTGTTACGGGGGTGAGACCCAATAATTGGTACACACTTAGGTACACGAGCAAAACTTGAATTGATGAAAAGCTATTATTTTCATGAGCTTGCGAGTTTTATTCAGATTCCGCCAGCCTACATCGGTGATTACCAGAGTCATCCGATGAAGTCCTAAGAGCCCGCACGGCGCAAGCCCTGCGGGCTTTTTTGTGTCTTAAATTAGCGCTGCGAAATCTGAATTTTCCTGAATAAATCCAAACTTTTTAGACACCTTGAGAAGTACCTCGTAAAATGTGATTGTTTTCGTGATGCCTAAACGACGAAAACCCAATGATAGCCAATGTCCAAACTCTGCCAATTTTTTCCAGTATCACCGTTTGTGTTATTGATACGAAAAGCGGCTGAAATAAGGTATAAAGCCGCATGAAAATCCCAAACAGAATCCAACCGCTGGTCGATGACGGCCTAATAGACGAAGTGCTCCAGCGTCTAAAAAGCGGCAAAGAAGCAGACGTGTACACTGTCTTATGTGGTGACAAAATCCAGTGTGCCAAAGTGTACAAAGAAGCAACACAACGTAGCTTTAAGCAGGCCGTGCAGTACCAGGAAGGTCGTAAAGTCCGTAATTCGCGTAATAGCCGTGCAATGCAAAAAGGTTCCAAATTCGGACGCAAGCAGCAAGAAGAGTCCTGGCAAATGGCGGAGGTAGATGCGTTGTTCCGTCTGGCTAACGCGGGTGTGCGCGTACCACAGCCTTATATGTGTATCGACGGCGTGTTACTGATGGAGCTGGTCACGGATGTTGAAGGTATGGTCGCTCCTCGTCTTAGCGATGTGACCTTAACAGAAGAAAGTGCCATTGCTGATTTCGATACCATGATTCGCAATATTGTGCGCATGTTGTGTGTAGGCATCGTACATGGCGACTTATCAGAATTTAACGTGTTGCTCGATGCGAATGGCCCGGTAATTATCGACTTGCCGCAGGCGGTAGACGCCGCTGCTAACAACCATGCTCAATCAATGTTTGAACGCGATGTGAATAACATCACCGCTTATTATGGCCAGTTCGCACCGCAATTATTGCAAACGCGTTATGCGAAAGAGATTTGGCTGTTATATGAAGATGGAAAATTAACGCCAGAAACACCACTAACCGGTCTCTTCGTCGAAGAGAATCACACAGTGGATATGGATTCGTTGATGGATGAAATCATTGCAGCAGAAGATGAGTTTTACGAGCGGCAGCGCGCGAATAAAGAGCGAGACGATGAATAAATGCCAGAGCGTTATGCGTCGCTGAGGTGCTTTAGCAGCAGAAAAGAATCGTGGAAAGAGAAGCAGCCAGACGCTGAATACACGCAATCTGCTCCAGTCGAATTAAGCTATCTCATTTAAAAAAGCCCGTGAAAGCGGGCTTTTTTGTCTTTGGCATCCACAGTAATTTTTAGCCAAAGCAGCGTTGTAAACTGAGATGTGGGCTTGCTAATACACGAGCATCACCCGTAAAAGCTTTAATCGCTGGTGCCATAGAGACTTGTGCCAGGGCAACATTATCTGCTCCCTCATCTAATGCTTTTTGGATCGCTTCAGCTATTAACGCAAGATAACTATCTCGATCGCCTGATTTAAAGATCTGCCATGCTTCTGATACCAGTCGCACTTCAGGCTGTAACCGTGTCGTATCTCGACAAAAAAGGGCTGTCGTGGTCGCTAATGTAGATGGTGCGGCATAAAGCACCACCGACTTTCCAGGACGATCTGCCAATGCATCTGCCAACATTTGATCGGTTCGGTACACTGCGCATCTCTTTTCCAAACAAGGGAAATTTTCAGCTACTGCACCCAGCGTTGAACAGGTGATCAAAACTGCGTCAAAATGAGGCATTATCGACTGAATAAAAGAGACCAATTGCTGCTTTAGTTCCACCGTCAATCCGCCCGCCTGCTCAGCTTCAGCCAACCAGTGCGGCACGACTAGATGACTTAAATGAATAGCGGGAATGTTGAGTTTACAGGCTGCATCGTCAAAAATAGCGATATTACTCGCGGCGGTGTGTAAGCAGGCTACAGCCATTAGATTTCCCATTCATTGAGTGCGTTACGCCAGTAAAACATCAATGGACGATATTCAACTTCATCAAAAGTTGCAACAATATTATCAGGTTAACTTTACGCTTTTTAACCAAGCGTAATATTAAAGCCATACCAATGATTAATTTAGAACATCAATTTTATTGTCGTTATTAACGCCTAAACTAACCCCCTAACCTCTTAACGACTGGTAGATAATATTTGTAATTTTCTCGCCTACGGTTACATCATCTATTTGTAACTCTTCCTGTAAAACCTTTTCACGTTTTAACCGCATTGGATCGCGACCGTTGACAATATTTCCCACAAACCGTGCAATATCCTTTTCATTCCTTGCCACATCATAGGCATCATAAATAAAATCTGCGGTTTTATTCAGTCCGTAACACGTTTTATGGGTTAGATAAAGAATGGGTTTTTTCGAGGGGAGGTATTCAAGTAAAAAAGATCCCATATCAGCAATAAGCGCATCAGATTGGGAGAATGAAGATTTATAATCATGACTGAAGTCCCAGCTAACATTACTCCGGGCCTTTGAGATATCAACGAGCTTTTGGTAGTTATCCTGAGTCTTTTGACTTGCCACATTCAACCACTGTTTTAGCAAAGGATGAGGACGAATGATCACATGAACATCATCACGTTCAATCAGTTTTATGATTGCCGCATGATAAATATTAAATGTGCTGTACATCTTCCGGTTTCCCGGCAGGATAAAATGCGGAATCCAAAGAAACGTTTTAACCTTCCCCTTCGTTTTATTCTCTTCATCAAGACCATAACGGCGATCATAATAATCAAATTTAGGATGCCCCGTGACATAGACATGCTTATTACCTGCATGGCATTGAGACGCGAACTCTTTTCTGTGTCTTTCGGAGCGAGAGAAAATCCATGTCGCTAAATTTTGACATAGCAAATTATATTGATACACCATGGTTTCTTCACCGATGCCTGTATCGAGCGCATAAGGGATATAGGCAATTTTAACGCCACGCTGATACAGATATTCGCTGCGAAAAGCTTCTGGCCTCGCTTCATCATAAGGATTCTGCAGGAAAACGACATCAGGCTGGCGTGAATCCAGCGAATAATCCTCGAAACCAATGTAATCGAGCGACCGCTCTTTGAGTATGCCGCGCTGGATATCACCCCTTAGATCGGTGGCGTTGAAGTTCAGATAGGGCACAACAACAATACGACAATCAAAAGCGGGATTACTGCGCATAGCATCAATCACAGATTCAAAATTTGTCCATCCTGGCGGCCACTGGAAGTAAAAGTCCACTTTGATTGGGCCAGAGGGTGAAGGTGATAATTTTGCAGGAGAGATGATTTCGTGTAATGGCTTGTTAAACTGCGAGCGACAATCACTCTTTTCGCTCATGCTTTTATCAGTAAAAGGGCTGCCGCTAGTGGGGAAAATGCCTAACCATAAATCCCGATGCATACCTGTGTGCCAGTTTACGTCCAAAGCATACTCTTGCTCACTTTTTCCCTGAAGCAAGGCTTGTAATCCACAGCGGTAATTGGTTAATAACGAGGTGTAATAATCTTTATTAACCACGTAGGCACAGGCAGATCCCGCAACATTAACGCGGACCAGATAATCAACCGTTTTAACCGGCGTGACTTTATAGTAATTTGCAGCGAAGAGCGCAACACTCCATTTTATCTTCGATAACGCATTGAGAAAGCGTTTTATATTTTCATAATTACTTTCACACTCATTAAAACAAAAATCATCCTCAATGATAAAAGCGTTATGCCAACCCTGCGTTTGCGCCATCTCTACTGCATTAATATGTGATTGAGTCCGATGACAAGCTGAAGATTCACCTGATGACGTTTCAATACGAACAATTTTATCATCAGGTACCCCCAAAGAACGCAATTGCTCAGCGAGGAACGCCCAGCGGCCTTGATCTCCATCAAGTATTATTAATATGAATTTATCAATAACCTGCCAGTTTATCATCGTCATAATGCCATCATATCTTTTACAGTTAATAAATATCACCTGCGGGCAAGCCTGATCCTGACTTACTCACTGAAATGACGTGCCTATTCACCTAAAGCGACAAAGCGGGTTAAAACTTAAACTCCCTATTAAAAAAGACAAATCCATTCAACCGTTTAAAAGAGTGGAACACGATTTTTTATTTTAACCACCCTTATTAAATATACGTTCACGCAAAGATCCGAAATTTTTCTGTTTACTCAAATTTATTAAAAAAGATATCGATAATCCCCATTAAAATAAATCGTGCCACCGGATTAGGTTATTAATACGCTAATAACCGCTAACAGAAGTATGCATTTTTTCTCGGCTCTATTACGCTTGTAGCGTTTGAACATAATGTCTGCCCACACGCTTATAACTGCATCGTCAGCCTTATACCTTTTTTGCATATCATTAGCCTATTTTCGACTATTCTTCGTCTCGGCCCTTTCGTACACTCGCGTTACTTTTTTTAGGCAAGGAAATTTCATGAAAACAATAATTCCATCACTGCTGGCAATGACGCTGGCTGCAGCCTTCACAGCCCATGCCGCCACGCCAAAAGATACGCTGGTGATTGCTCAATCAACTGATGATGCCGACAGTTTTGATCCGGCCAAAGGTTTTGAACTTACCACCGTGCAGGCTTTTACCAATATCTATCAACGTCTGGTGCAGTCTGATCCGCAAAATCCTATCGATCTGCAGCCGACATTAGCCACTTCCTGGCAAGCTGGCAGCGACAATCGCAGTATGACGTTTGAGCTGCGTAAAGATGCGAAATTTGCCAGTGGCAATCCGCTGCGTCCAGAAGATGTGATCTTCTCGTTGGGTCGCGTGGTTAAGCTGAACCTTGATCCTTCTTTTATTCTTACCCAGCTCGGCTGGAACAAAGACAACGTTGATACTTTCCTGAAGAAAGTCGATGACAATCATGTTCAGATTAGCTGGAGTGCTAACGTCAGCCCAACATACGTTCTGAGCCTGCTTTCTGCGCCGGTTTCATCCATTGTTGATGAAAAAACGGTGATGGCGAATGCAAAGAATGGTGACTTCGGTAATCAGTGGTTAGCAACGCATTCAGCAGGCAGCGGCCCTTACCAGATCCGCAAAGTCGTTATGCATGAAGTGGTGTTGCTGAGCGCCAATCCAACCTCACCTGCAGGTGCGCCAAAGCTGAAAAACATTTTAATTAAAAACGTACCGGAACCCGCTGCTCGCCGTCTGTTGCTGGAGCAAGGTGATGCGGATATTGCCCGCAACCTGGGTGCTGACCAGATTGCTTCACTTAAAGGTAAAGCTGGCGTCAAGACCGAAGCCATTCCAATGGCGTCGCTTTACTATATTCAGTTCAATATAGGCGCCAATGATACGCTGAAAAATCCGGCGTTTTGGGAAGCAGCGCGTTATCTGTGGGATTATAACGGCATCGCCAATGACTTGCTGAAAGGCCAGTTTGATGTGCATCAGACTTTCCTGCCGAAAGGTTTCCTCGGCGCGCTGAACGATACGCCCTACAGCTATGATCCTGAAAAAGCCAAAGCGATTCTGAAAAAAGCGGGTTTAAACAACGTCTCCTTTACGCTTTCTACCAGCAATCAACCGCCATACCTTGATATCGCGCAAGCGTTACAAGGCAGCTTCGCCAAAGGCGGCGTGAAAGTGGACGTGGTGCCGGGATTAAGCTCTGAAGTCTCTACTAAAGTAAAAGCGCATCAATACCAGGCTACGCTCAATGCATGGGGTTCCGACTATTTCGATCCGAACACCAACGCCGCTTCTTACGCTTATAACCCGGAAGATGGCAGCAAAACCCTGGCTTATCGATCAGACTGGCATATCCCGGAACTGAATAAGCAGGTATTAGCCGCAACCGCTGAAAGCGATCCAGCGAAGCGCGTTGCATTATATGAAGCTATGCAGCGCGAAGTGCTGAAGAACTCGCCGTATGTGATTGGTATGCAGGCGAAAAACCTGATTGCTCTGCGTGATAACCTCAAAGGCTACGTACAGGGCATCAACCCTGACATGGTTTACTACTCGCAGGTTACGAAGTAATGGCAAATTCTGCCCACTCTGCCGGGTTCGCCCGGCATTTTTGGCAGCGTGCCGGGCGCGTTTCCACCAGCTTGCTGTCGCTGCTGGTGACGTTGCTCGGCCTGCTCGCCTTCACCTTTATGTTGTCGCACCTTTCACCGATCGATCCGGTGCAGCAGATTGCGGGCGATCACGCCAGCGAAGCGACCTATGAGCAGGTACGCCACGAGCTGGGTCTGGATCAGCCAGTATTAATGCAGTTCTGGCACTACATTGAGCATTTGGCGCGGGGCGATCTGGGTGTGTCACGGTTGACTAACCAGCCGGTCAGCAATGATTTGATGCAGACTTTCCCGGCGACGATTGAACTGGCAAGCTGCGCAATGATCTTCGCGGTAGTGTTTGGTGTTAGCCTGGCGTTACTTGCGGCATGGAAGCCAGGCAGCATCATCGATAACATCGCTCGCTTTATTTCACTGTTGGGCTATTCAGTGCCAGTGTTCTGGCTCGGCCTGCTGGGCATGTTGCTCTTTTACGCCGTGCTGCATTGGTCAGCCGGACCGGGACGACTGGATGATATCTGGGTTTATACGCTGGAGCCAAAAACCGGTTTTGTGTTGATCGACAGCTGGCTGTCGGGCGAGCCGGAGATGTTCCGTAATGCGATTGCGCACTTATGGTTGCCGGTAGTGATTTTGGGCCTGCTGGCGATGGCAGGTATTACGCGCCTGTTGCGTGCTGCACTGCTGGAAGAGAGCAGTAAAGAGTATGTGACGCTGGCTCGCGCCAAAGGTGCCGGACGCGTTCGTATCCTGCTGCGTCATATCTTCCCTAACGTACTTGGCACGCTGGTCACGGTGATTGCCCTTTCCTACGCCACGCTGCTGGAAGGTTCAGTGCTAACCGAAACCGTGTTTGCCTGGCCTGGCGTCGGTCGCTACATGACCAATGCGCTGTTCTCCGGCGATGTGCCCGCAATCCTGGGTGCCACATTACTGATTGGCGGCTGCTTTATTTTAATTAATGCGCTGGCGGATGCCCTTACCTGGTTAACCGATCCGAGAACCCGATGACGCAACAACTCTCTGAACTTGAAACAGTGCGGCCTCGACGCCGCCAACGCCGCGTCACCTCATTAACGATTGGTCTGACGTTAGTGGCGATCCTGATCCTGATGGCGCTGCTGGCTCCGCTGCTTTCGCCTTACGATCCCAACCTGCAAACCATATCGAATCGCCTGCTGCCGCCTTCCGCGCTGCACTGGTTCGGCACTGACGGCTTTGGTCGCGATTTGCTGTCCCGCGTGATTTACGGTGCGCGTCCAACGCTACTGCTGGTGTCGTTGATTTTGATTCTGACCATCCCGGTTGGTCTGCTGATTGGCATCACCGCAGGTTACGTCGGTGGCTGGACGGAGCGTGTGCTGATGCGCATCACCGATATCTTCCTGTCGCTGCCCAATCTGGTGATTGCACTGGCGCTGGTATCAATTATGGGGCCGGGGTTAATGAACGGCGCGCTGGCGCTGGCGCTGACCAGTTGGCCACCGTTTGCTCGCCAGGCTCGTGCTGAAACGCTGGCGCTGCGCCGCAGTGATTACCTTGCCGCCGCACGTATGCAGGGCATTACCGGCTTCCGCCTAATGTTTGGCCATATTCTGCCACTTTGCATGCCGACAGCGGTGGTGCGAGCGGCCCTGAGTCTGGGCGGTATTATTCTTTCTGCTGCTGGCCTCGGCTTTCTTGGCATGGGCGTACAGCCGCCAACGGCTGAATGGGGTTCAATGGTCGCGGAAGGCAGTAAAGTCATTTTCGACCAATGGTGGGTTGCTGCCGCTCCGGGCGCCGCGATTCTGTTCGCCAGCCTCGCTTTTAATCTGACAGGCGACGGCCTGCGTGACCGACTGGATACCCGACATGCAAAATAATGTCTTACTTCATGCCGAGTCGCTCACTATTCGTAGCGATGATGCGCTGCTGGTAGATAACATCAGTTTTACCCTTGGTCGTGAGCGCGTGGCGCTGGTGGGCGAATCTGGCTCGGGTAAATCTCTGACTGCTCGCTCCTTGATGGGCCTACTCTCCCCTGCTCTGCATTTACAGGCAAAACAGCTGCAAATAGCCGGAGAAAACGCGCTGAAGTTACGTGAGCGAGACTGGAATACGCTGCGCGGCAATCGCGTTGCGATGGTGATGCAAGATCCGAAATATGCCCTCAATCCTACCCGCACAATCGGCTGGCAAGTTGAGGAGCCGCTGCTGCTGCATCGCCGCCTCAGCCGCGCTGAGCGTAAAGAGAAAGTGTGCGAGATGCTCAATGCAGTGGGATTATCTGATCCACGTCGACTGATGCAAAACTATCCTCACCAGCTTTCTGGCGGCATGGGCCAGCGCGTGATGCTGGCGATCGCCTTGATCACCGATCCCGATTTCCTGATTGCTGATGAGCCAACATCCGCACTGGATCATGCTATGCGCGATCAAGTGCTGGCGCTGATCCGTGGTTTAGTCGAAGCGCGCAATATGGGTTTGTTGCTGATCAGCCACGATCTTCAGCAGGTTTCAGAGCACTGCGAACGCGTGATGGTGATGTACAAAGGCCAACTGCTGGATACGCTGCCGGCTAATGAGCTGCCTAACGCCACCCATCCTTATACGCGCACCTTGTGGTCGTGCCGCCCGAGCAAAGCTACGCATGGCCAAACGCTGCCGGTGTTGGATCGTGCTGCGCTGGAGGTGAATCGTGATTAATTTGCAGAACCTGAGCGTAGCGCACAAGCAGGGTTACGAGCTGCGTACCGTGGTGCATGATGTCAATCTCCAGGTTGAAGCGGGTGCCTGTTTTGGTTTGGTTGGCCCATCCGGCTGCGGTAAATCGTCGCTGCTGTGGGTTATGGCCGGACTCAATCCGCACTGGCAAGGCAAGATGCAGCTGGCGGGTAAAGATGTTGCGCCGGGTAAACCGTTTACCGGGGAACTGCGTCGCGACGTACAGATGGTTTTTCAAGATCCCTACGCCTCGCTGCATCCGCGTCACCGCCTGCGTCGTACCCTTGCCGAGCCGTTAAAATTGCTGAAGCGCGACAACATTGACGATCGTATCAATCAAGGCTTTCGCCATGTTGGCCTGGATCCGGCACTGGCGGATCGCTATCCGCATCAGCTTTCAGGCGGTCAACGTCAGCGTGTAGCGATTGTACGTGCGCTGCTGCTTGAGCCGAAGATCCTACTGTTAGATGAGCCGACGTCGGCGCTCGATATGTCGGTACAGGCTGAGATCCTTAACTTGCTAAGCGATCTGAAACGCCAGGATGGCTTAACCATGGTGTTGGTGAGTCACGATCCTGATGTGATCGATCACATGTGCGACAGCGCGGTACGCATGGCGCAGGGCCGCATCATTGAGCAGATCGGCGCATAGTACTTGAAGCGTGGTCCAATTTCGTCGTAGGGTAAAATCCCGTAAACGGAATGCTGAGGACCACGTGTTTTCGATTCAACAAGAACCTTTCTCACCCTGCGCTGCAGCGTTGATTGCCGCGTTAGATCACTGGCAAAACGCCCTTTACCCGCCTGAAAGTCAACATTGCACCGACCTCACGGCGCTCGCAGACGATGAGCTGATTCTGCTGATGGCGCGAGATATACAAGGCCGCGCAGTAGGATGTTTGTCGTTAATGATTCAGCCAAACGGTTTTGGTGAATTAAAACGTCTGTTTGTTGCACCCGAGATGCGTGGGCAAGGTGTGGCAGAACAGTTGATGGCCGACATTGAAATGCAGGCGCGTGACGTCGGTTTACAGCAGCTCAGGCTGGAAACCGGTCTACATCATCACGCCGCGCTGCGATTTTACCAGCGTCTGGGCTATCAACGCTGTGCAGCCTTTGCGCCTTACGGCGATGACCCGCTCGGCGTCTATCTCAGCAAAACGCTGTAATACGCCATTCCGCCCCGCTTCTGTGTGCGATAGCCAGATTGAATGATGAGAAAGTCGCGGTTTAACGCCTCCATGCAAACGCGAAGCCGTAACGGCTATACTCGCGGCATTGATGACATAAAAGGAATGAAAAATGACGGTTAAATTACGCCCGCTGGAAAGGGAAGATCTGCACTTTGTTCATCAACTGGATAACAACGCCAGCGTAATGCGTTACTGGTTTGAAGAGCCTTATGAGGCGTTTGTTGAGCTTTACGATCTCTACAACAAGCACATTCACGATCAAACTGAACGTCGCTTTGTGGTTGAGCATGATGGGCAAAAAGCCGGGCTGGTGGAGTTGGTTGAGATCAATCATGTCCACCGCCGCGCAGAGTTTCAGATCATCATCGATCCTACGCATCAGGGCAAAGGTCTCGCCAGCCAGGCGGCTAAGCTGGCGATGGATTATGGTTTCTCCGTGCTTAATCTTTACAAGCTCTATCTGATTGTTGATCAAGAGAACGAGAAAGCGATCCACATCTACACCAAGCTGGGTTTTGAGATTGAAGGCGTGCTAAAGCACGAATTCTTTATCAACGGCGAATACCGCAACACTATCCGCATGTGTATTTTCCAGCACCAGTATCTGGAAAAGCATAAAACGCCAGGCGGCATGCTGCAACCTACCGCGCAGTGATTAACCGCGCGCGCCAACCGGGTTCATAAACGGACGTGGATGCTCTGGTTTAAGGTTGTACATGCCGCCATAGAAAGGATCGACCAGCAGCCAGCCAGGGAATCCGCCCAGCGGAATGTTACCTAACAGATACCAGAGGTTGGCGCGTGCCTCGATAGGCATCGTCACCGGCACATAACCAGGACTTTCCAGCATCAGCAGATAATGTTTTTTACCGAAGTAACGGCCGGTTGATTTTTCCAGCTCGACGGTTTGCGGCGTGAATCCCTGAGCAACCGCGCGGCCGTTCTCATCCTGCACCGTGAAGCGTGCGCCCTGCGGCAGGGAATCGATGCGTACCGATTGGGTTTCGTTGCCGACAATGGTGGCACAACCGCTAAGCAGTAGTGCAGCGGCCAAAGCCAGAATTCGCTGTTTCATGAAGGGATCCACTAAAAGGTCAGGAAGCACAGTCTAAACTGCCCTTCCCGCCTTTTCACGCGTCTCAATCGCGCTATCATCGCCCGATTCTGCTGCCTTATTGCGGTTGACAACGGTGCGCAATAGCCGCGATGTCTTTCGGCGAGGTGCGGCAGCAACCGCCAATGAGACGTGCGCCAGCGTGTTGCCATTCAGGCAATTTGTCATGCAAGGTGCAGCCCGAAGGCGCGGAGTGCCAGGTTTTGCTGCTGGCATCATATTGCTCGCCAGAATTGGGATAAACCACCAGCGGTTTGTCGGTTAATGCCTGAAGCTGTTTCAGCGCAGGCGTAACGCTTTCCAGTGCCACGCAGTTAATCCCCAACGCCACCACTTGCGGCTGTGCATCAAGATAGGCCACGACCTCGCTCAACGGGGTTCCATCGCTGATGTGTTCCGCATCCCGCAGCGTGAATGAAAACCAGGCCACGCTGTCAGGAAATTCCGTCAGCAATTTCACCAGCGCCTGAGCTTCAGCAAACGAAGGCAAGGTTTCACATGCCAGCAGATCCGCGCCCGCTTCCAGCAGCGCTTTCACGCGGGGCCGGTGAAACGCCATCATTTCCGCTTCTGGCAGTGCGTAATCACCACGATACTCTGAGCCATCAGCCAGATAAGCGCCGTAAGGTCCAACTGAACCCGCCACCAGCAGCGTCTGGTGCGCGCCTTGCTGCGCAAGATAATCCTGACGAGCTCGTTTCGCCAGCTCAACGCTTTGCGTAATCAGCGCCAGCGATTGTGTTTCATCCAGACCTCGCGCCGCGAAACCCTGCGGCGTCGCTTGATAGCTGGCGGTAATCGCACAGCGCGCCCCGGCGGCGAAATAGTCATAATGCACCTGATAAATCAGCTCAGGGTTTTCCATTAATACCTTGGCAGACCACAGCGCATCAGCCAGATTGCAGCCACGCGCTTCCAGTTCAGTGGCCAGCGCGCCATCCAGAATCAGCGATTCAGATTCCGTTAGCGCCTGCGCGACAGGATTAAGCGACATCGTTGGCCTCCTCAGCCTCAGGGAATTTTTTATTTTTGTGCGTTACATGGTATGCGCCATAGCAAAGCAGCACAAACGGAATGCCGCACCATAAGGCGATGCGTTGAGTGGAATCGAATGCCAGACCTATACAGGCCATCAGGCAAAGCAGAAAGCCAAGAATCGGCGTCAGCGGATACAACGGTGCACGGTAAGCCAACGCGTTAAGCGACTTGCCTTGTTGGAGATGATGACGGCGGAACATGAAATGCGATGCGCAAATACTCAGCCATACTGCAACCACCGCAAAACCGGAAATCGCTGACAACGCCACGAACACCGTGTCTGGCGCAATCACGCTGGAAAACAGCGCTAACAGCCCGCCAATCATACTCATCGTGATAGCGAACAGCGGCACACCGCGTTTATTTACACGGGCAAAGGCGCGTGGCAGCGTGTTCTCATTGGCCAGCGACCACAACATACGACCTGACGCGTAAAGTCCCGAATTGGCGGCTGACAGAATCGCCGTCAGGATCACAAAGTTGATGATATCCGCCGCCCAGGGAATACCGATTTTCTCAAAAACCAGCACGAAGGGGCTTTTCACAATGCCCGCCTGATCCATGGGAATCAGCGCCGCCAACACCAGTACCGTACCGATGAAGAAGATGATCAGGCGCGCCACGGTGGTGCGGATCGCCAGCGGCAAGACTTTCTGGGGATTCTGCGTTTCGCCCGCTGCAATACCGATTAGCTCAGTGCCGGAGAAAGCAAAGTTTACCGCAACCATGGTCATCAAAATGGGTAACACGCCATTTGGCAACCAGCCATGCGCGGTGAGGTTACTCAAACCCGGCGCGGCCGTGCCATCTTTCAGCGGGATAAAGCCGAACATCGCGCCCGCCCCAAGAATGATGAAAGCAATAATCGTGATCACTTTGATCAGTGAGAACCAGAACTCTCCTTCCGCAAAGAAGCGAGTTGAGATGACATTCAACAGATAAATGGCGATACAGAAGACTAAACACCAGATCCAGACTGGCACCTGCGGGAACCAATACTGCATGCAAAAACCCGCGGCCGTCAGGCTTGAACCCAGCGCCACCGTCCAGGTCAGCCAGTAAAGCCAGGCCACGGTATAGCCGGTTGCCGGGCTAAGATAACGCGCAGCGTAAACGTGAAATGCGCCTGTTTCGGGCATTGCCACCGACAGTTCGCCAAGGCACACCATCACCAGCCAAACTACGAAAGCGCCAATCAAATAGGCCAATAATGTGCCTGCTGCGCCCGTGGTTGAAATAATGTAGCCGGTGTTAAAAAACAACCCAGTACCGATTACACCGCCCAGCGATAGCATCACCAGGTGGCGCGCTTTCATGGTTCTTTTGAAGGGATCCTGTGAAGGATTATTTTGCTCGCTCATAACTTTATCCGTATGGACGTCTAAACATCTATATCGAACAGCGTTATACGCGTCACAGCCAGGAATTGCAACGTGATGAAAGGTAAGGATTTGACAGCAGGCGGGTCAGAGCCCCGTCGCGGCGGGGCCTGATGCGTTAGCCAAAAACACTTTGCAGGTAGCGTTCAAGCGCCATGCGTGAACTGAAACCATGAGGAATACCATAATGTTCCTGCGAATCACCCGCCAGATAGAGCGGAAATTGGGTGTAATGATCACAAGTTTTCATTTCTGATGCCGGTTCAGCAAAAGGTTGGCTTTTCTCTTTTAGCGTCGGATGAATGACCAGCGCCGTGCGCCCCATTCGCGCTTCGCGATTAACATAAACGTAGTTGTCACCACGACGATATCCGTACGCGCGTGGCGTGATTTCATCCACTTCGAAACCCGCTTTTTCCAGTACGCGCGCTACCTCATCTGGTCGTAAATACATGCTTAATTCTCTCCTCTTCAAAAGCCTCGCAACCTTACAACAGCATGACAGACCTGGCGTTCGGAATTTTCCCTAAAGGCCACTCTCGCGTCTCGTTTAGCAAAAGGTCGTCTACACTCAGTATTACGTTTTAAATCAAAGGGAGCCAAAAAATGTTTAATCGAACCAGCAAAAACGATGACATTGATATTAATCAGGATGTGAACGAGCTCGCAGATTCACTCGAAGCATTGCTGAAATCTTACGGCAGCGATGCAAAAGATGAAGTGACTAACGCCCGCAGCCAGGCAGAGACGCTGCTTAAGCAAACGCGCGCTAAACTCAATGGCAGCGGAAATCGCGTATCCCAGGTCGCACGCGACGCAGGCTATCAGGTTGACGCTTACGTGCATGACAAACCGTGGCATGGCGTAGGTATCGGTGCGGCAGTAGGTATCGTGCTGGGTGCGCTGCTGGTTTCTCGCCGCTAACACCTAAAGTATTGACTAAGCCTCGCATTTTGCGGGGCTTTTTTATGCCTGTTTTTTGACCTGATCTCTTTACAAAATAATTTTTCAAATGCGGAAGGCGCATGGCAACTGGCGTTAGCCGCTTTCTGGCAGTGCAAATCTCAAATCCCTATATATAGTGCGCTTGATCTCCACAAACACTACATCTAGTATTTAACTCATCAGCACGACACAAGATGTCAGCAAGGACGAAGCCCACAGCAAACGGTATTTGCTTCGTATCTCGCGACCTGAACCCTTTACAGAGAGGAATACGAATCATGCGCATTATTATTTACACCAAAAACAATTGTGTCCAGTGTAATGCCACTAAAAATGCCATGGATCGTAACGGCATCGATTATCAGTTGATCAATCTCGATAGCCAACCCGAGGCTATCGATAACCTAAAATCGCTGGGTTATCGCCAGGTTCCAGTGGTTATGGCGGATGACGATCACTGGAGCGGTTTCCGTCCCGATAAAATCGCCAGCCTCCGTCAGCTTGCCGCTGTCGGCGGATAACGTCATGTTCCCACTGGTCTATTTTTCCAGCCAGTCGGAAAACACCCATCGATTCGTGACCCGACTGGGCTTGCCCGCCCGCCGCATTCCGCTTGACGCGAAACAGCAGCTGCACATCGACCAGCCTTATATTCTGGTGGTACCCAGCTATGGCGGCGGGAGCAGCCGTGGCGCTGTACCCAGGCAGGTCATTCAGTTTCTCAATGATGAAGCTAACCGACGCGGTATTCGCGGCGTCATTGCTGCCGGTAACCGCAACTTCGGCGAAGGATACTGCCTTGCGGGCGACATCATTGCGAAGAAATGCCAGGTTCCCCGTCTCTACCGATTTGAATTGATGGGAACCCCCGAAGATATCGCTAATGTAAAAGCGGGAGTAACCCAATTTTGGCAACAACAGACACCCTCAATAATCTGACGCTGGATTATCATTCGCTCAATGCCATGCTGAACTTGTACGATGCCGATGGCCGTATCCAGTTCGACAAAGATCATGAAGCGACGCGCCAGTTTTTCCTGCAGCACGTTCAACCCAACACGCTCGCCTTTGATTCGGCCGCTGAGCGTTTGCGCTACCTGGTGGCGGAAGGTTACTACGAAGCAGATGTGCTTAATCAATACGATTTCACTTTCTTGTGTGCTATCCACGACGAAGCCGATGCCTGGGGTTTTGAATTCAAAACTTTTCTCGGCGCCTGGAAGTATTACACCAGCTACACGCTGAAAAGCTTCGATGGCAAACGCTATCTAGAAACCTTTGAACAGCGTGCTTGCATGGTGGCGCTGACGCTGGCGCAGGGTGATGAAGTGCTGGCGCGTGCGCTGCTGGAAGAGATCCTCAGCGGCCGTTTCCAACCTGCAACACCGACGTTTCTAAACTGTGGCAAACAACAGCGCGGCGAACTGGTTTCCTGTTTCCTGCTGCGTATTGAAGACAATATGGAGTCGATTGGCCGGGCGGTGAACTCTGCGCTGCAACTTTCGAAGCGCGGCGGCGGCGTGGCTTTTCTGTTGTCCAACCTGCGTGAAGCGGGTGCCCCAATCAAGCGTATTGAAAACCAATCTTCCGGCGTGATTCCGGTGATGAAAATGCTTGAAGATGCGTTTTCTTATGCTAACCAGCTGGGTGCGCGTCAGGGCGCAGGCGCAGTTTGGCTCAACGCGCACCATCCCGACATTTTCCGTTTCCTTGATACAAAACGTGAAAATGCCGATGAAAAGATCCGCATTAAAACCTTGTCGCTTGGTGTCGTTATCCCCGACATCACTTTCCAACTGGCGAAAGAAAACCGCCCGATGGCACTGTTTTCACCGTATGACGTTGAGCGCATTTATGGCCAGGCATTTGGTGATATCAGCATCAGTGAGAAGTATGACGAAATGTTGGCGGACGATCGCATCCGTAAAACCTATATTCAACCCCGCGACTTCTTCCAGACGCTGGCTGAAATCCAGTTTGAATCGGGTTATCCCTACATCATGTTTGAAGACAGCGTAAACCGCAGCAACCCGATTGCCGGTCGCATCAACATGAGCAATCTCTGTTCTGAGATTTTGCAGGTCAACAGCGCCAGCGAATTCAATGACGATCTCGGTTATCGCCGCATCGGTAAAGATATCTCCTGCAATCTCGGTTCATTGAACATTGCGCATGCGATGGATTCCCACGATTTGGCACGCACAGTGGATGTCGCCGTGCGCGCGCTGACGTCGGTGTCAATGATGAGCCAGATCGATTCGGTGCCTTCGGTCGCCGAAGGGAATCGTCGATCACATGCCATTGGTTTAGGGCAGATGAATCTGCACGGTTACCTGGCGCGTGAAGGCATCGCCTACGGTTCACCTGAAGCGTTGGATTTCACCAATCTCTACTTCTATTGCGTAACCTATTATGCGCTGCGTACCTCGAACCGTTTGGCGGAAGAGCATCAGCAAACGTTTGAGGGTTTTACCGCGTCGAAATACGCCGATGGCAGCTACTTTGATAAATATTTGCAGCGCGAATGGTTGCCGCGTACCGAACGCGTGACACAGCTGTTTGCAGAGGCTGGCTTGACGTTACCGACGCATGCCGATTGGCTGGCGCTACGTGACGCAGTTATGAAACACGGTTTGTACAATCAAAACCTGCAGGCGATTCCGCCAACCGGTTCGATTTCATACATCAACCATGCGACCTCCAGCATTCACCCTATCGTGTCGCGCATCGAGATTCGTAAAGAGGGCAAAACGGGCCGTGTTTATTACCCCGCGCCGTTTATGACCAATGACAATCTCGACCTGTATCAGGACGCTTATCAGATTGGCCCGGAAGCGATTATCGATACTTACGCTGAAGCGACGCAACATGTTGACCAAGGCTTGTCACTGACGCTGTTTTTCCGCGATGACGTTACCACACGCGACATCAATAAAGCCCAGATCTATGCGTGGAAGAAAGGCATCAAGACGCTGTATTACATACGACTTCGTCAAATGGCGCTTCAAGGCACAGAGGTTCAAGGCTGCGTTTCTTGCGCGTTGTGATGAAAACTATTGAACTGAAAACTATGAAACTAAAACAAATTCAAGCAATTAACTGGAACCGCATTCAGGACGATAAAGATCTTGAGGTGTGGAACCGCCTGACCAGTAACTTTTGGCTGCCAGAAAAAGTGCCACTGTCCAACGACCTGCCCGCCTGGCAGTCGCTGGATAAGCAGCAGCAGCAGCTGACGATCCGGGTGTTTACTGGCCTGACGCTACTCGACACCATTCAAAACGTGATAGGTGCGCCAGGGCTAATGGATGATGCGATAACGCCGCATGAAGAGGCGGTACTGTCGAACATCAGCTTTATGGAAGCGGTACATGCACGCTCCTACAGCTCCATTTTTTCGACGTTATGCAATACCAATGATGTGGATGCCGCTTACGCGTGGAGCGAACAGAATGAACCGCTGCAAAACAAGGCGCGTATCATCCTTGAGCATTATCGTGCCGATGATCCGCTAAAGAAGAAAATCGCCAGCGTGTTTCTGGAATCATTTCTTTTCTACTCCGGTTTCTGGCTGCCAATGTATTGGTCGAGCCGCGGCAAACTCACCAATACCGCCGATTTGATTCGCCTGATCATTCGTGATGAAGCCGTACACGGTTATTACATCGGTTATAAGTTCCAAAAAGCTTTAGAAAAGGTCGATGAAGGCCGCCGCGAAGAGCTGCAACAGTTTGCTTACGATCTGCTACTGGCGTTGTATGAAAATGAGGTAGCCTACACCGACGCGCTGTATGCCGATGTGGGCTGGGCTGATGAAGTCAAAACCTTCCTGCATTACAACGCCAACAAGGCGTTGATGAACCTTGGCTATGAAGCGTTATTCCCGGCGGAGTTGACCACGGTTAACCCAGCAATTCTTTCTGCACTTTCACCTAACGCAGACGAAAACCACGACTTTTTCTCGGGTTCAGGTTCTTCGTACGTAATGGGAAAAGCGGTAGAAACCGAAGACGAAGACTGGAACTTCTAATTTCCCCAATCGGGCCACTTTAGGCCCGAATAATTCTGCATTACACCCCGCATTCATTCGCAAAATCCCACTCTATTTTTTTTAATATATCCGTTCAATTAAATCATCATTTCACCGCCCATTCTGCTGCAATACGGCCTCTCTTTTAGCCGCTTTCACAACCAAACAGGCCGAAACAGGATTAAATTCGCTTTGCGATTTCAAAAAAAATAATTCAGCCGCATCCCTTACAGGCACTAGGAATATTCGCCATTGACACGCTTTCAGGGCGCGCCAATATCTGACTCAGGGTTGTCAGATAATCTGAGTATGCTACGGTATGGCCTGCTTAAATTTCATCGGGAAAGCAGTTTGATATTAAAAAATTTAACCAGGATTGTATTACTGCATGGCAATTAAACTCGAAGTAAAAAATCTCTATAAGATATTTGGCGATAATCCAGAACGCGCCTTTAAATACATAGAAAAGGGAGAAGGAAAGGACGTTATTCTCGAGAAAACCGGTTTATCTCTCGGGGTTAAAAATGCCAGTCTGGCCATTGAAGAAGGCGAGATATTCGTCATCATGGGGTTATCCGGCTCAGGAAAATCGACCATGGTTCGCCTTCTCAATCGTCTGATAGAGCCCACTCGCGGCCAGGTCATCATTGATGGTGTCGATATTGCCAAAATATCGGACAGCGAACTGCGTGAAGTGCGCAGAAATAAGATCAGCATGGTATTCCAGTCATTCGCGCTCATGCCACATATGAACGTGCTAAATAATACGGCTTTTGGCATGGAATTAGCGGGTGTTGATGTTGTTGAACGCCAGGAAAAAGCGTTAGATGCGTTACGTCAGGTTGGCCTGGAAAATTATGCCCATGCTTACCCCGATGAACTTTCTGGTGGTATGCGTCAACGCGTTGGATTAGCCCGCGCATTAGCCATTAATCCTGACATATTATTAATGGATGAAGCCTTCTCTGCACTTGATCCGCTTATTCGCACCGAGATGCAGGATGAGCTGGTAAAATTACAGGCTAAACATCAACGTACCATTGTGTTTATTTCCCACGATCTTGATGAAGCGATGCGTATTGGCGATCGCATTGCCATTATGCAAGGCGGTGAAGTGGTTCAGGTGGGAACGCCGGATGAAATCCTCAATAATCCGGCCAATGATTATGTGCGCACCTTCTTCCGCGGCGTGGATATTAGCCATGTTTTCAGCGCCAAAGATATTGCTCGTCGCAGCGCTGGCGCGTTAATTCGCAAAGCGGCTGGTTTTGGTCCTCGTTCCGCCATTAAATTGCTGCAAGATGAAGATCGTGAATATGGCTACGTGCTGGAAAAACAGAAATTTGTCGGCGTTGTTTCAACCGATTCACTTAAAGCGGCTTTAGCGGCGGGAGAAGGCCTCGACAGCGCCCTGCTCTCGCTTCCTGCTGCGGTTCCTGCGGATACCTCGCTGAATGATTTGCTCTCGCATGTGGCTCAGGCGCCTTGCGCCGTGCCGGTTATCGGAGAAGAGAATCAGTACGTCGGTATCATTTCAAAGAGCATGCTATTACGCGCTTTAGATCGTGAAGGAGCCCAGCAATGAGTAAAGATGCAAGCAATCCGTGGGACGCTGCCAGCACACCCGCACAAACACCCCCACCAGCAGCCGATCAAAGCAGCGATCCCTGGTCAAGTCCAAGCAATGCAACTTCGCCTGCCGACAGCAGCAATGCTGCAACACCAAGCGATGGAGGCGGCGCTGATGCATGGGGTGCTTCAGGCAGCAGCGGTGGGCATGATGCCGCAGCCAGCAGCGGCGACTGGTTAAACAGCGCGCCTGCGCCGCAGCCCGAGCATTTCAACCTGCTGGACCCGTTTCATAAAACATGGATTCCGCTCGATCATTGGGTAACTGAAGGGATTGATTGGGTAGTGACCCATTTCCGTCCGCTGTTCCAAGGCATTCGCGTACCGATTGATTACATTCTTAGCGCGTTCCAGCAGATGCTGATGGGTATGCCTGCGCCTGTCGCGATTGTGCTGTTTGCACTCATCGCCTGGCAAATTGCCACGCCGGCAATGGGAATCGCCACGCTGATTTCACTGATTTTGATTGGTGCGATTGGTGCATGGTCACAAGCGATGGTGACGTTGGCGCTGGTATTAACCGCGCTGCTGTTCTGTATCCTTATTGGATTGCCGTTGGGGATTTGGTTAGCGCGCAGTGAACGTGCGGGACGTATTGTGCGTCCGCTGCTGGATGCGATGCAAACCACACCCGCCTTCGTTTATCTGGTGCCGATTGTGATGTTATTCGGTATCGGTAACGTGCCTGGCGTCGTGGTGACCATTATTTTTGCTTTGCCGCCCATTGTGCGCCTGACCATTCTTGGCATTAAACAGGTGCCTGCCGATCTGATCGAAGCGAGCGAATCTTTTGGTGCCAGCCCGCGTCAAATGTTGTTCAAAGTACAGTTACCGCTGGCGATGCCAACCATCATGGCGGGTGTCAACCAGACACTGATGCTGGCGCTGTCAATGGTGGTTATCGCGTCGATGATCGCCGTGGGCGGCTTGGGACAGATGGTATTACGCGGTATTGGTCGTCTTGATATGGGCCTCGCCACTGTTGGCGGCGTGGGCATCGTGATCCTCGCCATTATTCTTGACCGACTCACGCAATCAATGGGCCGCGATAGCCGCAGCCGTGGCAATCGCCACTGGTATTACTCTGGCCCGATTGGCCTGCTTTTATCCCCTTTCCGCAAAAAATGATTTTTCGGGCGGCACGCTGTGCCGCCAGCCTTGAAGCGACACCTAAAAATAAGGAATGACTATGCGCAAGACAGCTCCTCTGCTCGCCGCCGTGTTAACGACTTTCGCCGTTTCACACGTCTCCGCTGCCGACCTGCCAGGCAAAGGCATTACAGTTAAACCGGTTCAAAGCACCATTTCTGAAGAGACTTTTCAGACACTGCTGGTTAGCCGTGCGTTAGAGAAACTGGGTTATACCGTCGAAAAACCGAGTGAAGTCGATTACAACGTTGGCTACACCACCATTGCTGCGGGCGATGCCACATTCATCGCGACCAACTGGAAACCGCTGCATGATGATATGTATAAAGCGGCTGGCGGCGATGCAAAATTTTATCGGGCAGGAACCTATGTTACAGGTGCCGCGCAAGGCTACCTGATTGACAAGAAAACAGCTGAACAGCACCACATTACAAATATTGAGCAGTTGAAAGATCCGAAGATTGCCAAGCTTTTCGATACCAATGGTGACGGCAAAGCCGATATGACAGGCTGCACACCGGGCTGGGGCTGCGAAGCGGTCATCAATCATCAGATCAATGCCTTCGGCCTGAGCAATACGGTGGAGCACAACCAAGGTAATTACTCTGCGATGATTGCCGACACCATCACGCGCTTCAAGCAGGGTAAACCGATTCTCTATTATACCTGGACACCGTATTGGGTCAGCGATGTATTAAAACCAGGCCGTGATGTGGTGTGGTTACAGGTGCCTTTTTCATCCATGCCGGGTGAACAGAAAAATGTCGATACCAAGTTACCGAATGGCTCAAACTACGGCTTCCCGGTGAACACCATGCATATCGTGGCAAACAAAGCCTGGGCTGAGAAAAACCCAGCCGCCGCGAAACTGTTCTCCGAAATGAAACTGCCGCTGGCCGATATCAACGCAGAAAATGCCGCCATGCACGATGGACAATCTTCTGAAGATGCTATCAATGGTCACGTTGATGGTTGGATCAAAGGCCATCAGGCTGAATTTGATAAATGGGTAACCGATGCCCAGGCTGCTGCTAAATAAAAAGCCACACAACGATCAAGGGCGGAACTTTCCGCCCTTTTTTGATCTTTTTTCCACTGGTATGTCCTGTTAATTAACACAACATTGAAATAGTTTTTTGAGTTACTATTAACTCATTATGATTATTACCCACCGTTCCCCTCAATGAATGCTTCCCGCCAGCGCTTAACGCCTGCATTAGTCCTGCTGATGTCGGTCGCTACAGGTTTGTCGGTTGCTAGCAATTATTATGTGCAGCCTCTGCTTCATACCATTGCTCAACAGTTTGATCTCTCAGTCAATCTAGCGGGATTTATCGTGACAGTCGCACAACTCGGCTATGCCTGCGGATTACTGCTGCTGGTTCCGCTGGGCGACATGCTGGAGCGGCGCGGACTGATCGTTGTCATGAGTTTGCTGGCCGCAGGCGGCATGGTGATCACGGCCCTCTCCTCTTCGTTTGCCTTGTTACTGCTCGGTACGCTGATTACTGGCCTGTTTTCGGTGGTCGCTCAAATTCTGGTGCCACTGGCCGCCACGTTGGCCGATCCAGATCGGCGCGGGAAAATTGTCGGCACGGTAATGAGCGGCCTGTTGTTAGGCATTTTGCTGGCGCGAACTGTTGCAGGTTTATTAACGCAGTTTGGCGGATGGCGTACCGTTTACTGGACCGCCAGCCTCTTAATGGCGCTGATGGCCGTGGCCTTGTGGCGCTTTTTGCCATCGGCCAGGCAATCGGTTTCGCTGAATTATCCTCAACTGTTACGGTCCATTTTCCGTTTATATGCTGAAAATCGGGTGATTCGCACCCGCGCTTATACCGGTTGCCTCTCTTTCGCGAACTTCAGTGTAATGTGGACTTCGATGGCATTTCTGCTCTCTTCGCCACCTTACAATTTTTCGGAAAGCCAGATAGGTCTGCTGGGTTTGGTTGGCGCGGCAGGTGCGCTGGCGGCACGTCAGGCGGGTGCGTTAGCCGATAAAGGCAAAGCAAAACTCACGACCAGCGCTGGCCTACTGATCATGCTGGCATCGTGGGCCGCTATTGCGTTGGGAGCACATTATCTTACTGCGCTGATTATCGGCATTTTGCTGCTCGATCTGGCTGTGCAAGCCGTTCACATCACCAATCAAAGCGTAATTTATGCGCAAAAGCCGGAGGCTCGTAATCGCCTCAACGCCGGTTACATGACCAGCTATTTTATCGGTGGTGCCTTCGGTTCACTCTTGTCAGCCAACGCTTACCATCTTGCGGGTTGGTATGGCGTCTGTGCTGCAGGTGCCTTAATGACATTAGTGAACCTTTTGATTTGGTGGCGTGGACACCGTTTTGAGAATGTTTAGGAAACGTAAAAGCGCCACCAAACTTTTGGTTGTGTCTGGTCACATTTGATTGGCTTTGTTATTGTTAGGCATAAAGCTATTCACTAAAGTTATTTTTTCTCGCGAAATTATTTGCTTTCGCACCGTTTTGATAGCGCATGCTGCCGCTGTTTGGCGCAGCGGGCGCGGGTTTCGCGCCCAAGGTCAGGGATAGACCTGGAATCACCCGATGTTGACAGTGTGATCGTTCCCAATCACCAGCGGAAAATATGACCCCGATTATTCTGTCACCATAGTTATTATACTAGTTGCAATTAGTGAGGTTTTTTTAAATGGAAAGTTCGTTTACTCCCATTGAACAGATGCTAAACATCCGTGCTAACCGCCATAAAGATTTCCCGTTGCAGGAGATCATTCTGACGCGCCTGTGTATGCACATGCAGGGAAAGCTGTTAGACAACCGCAACAAAATGCTCAAGGCGCAGGGAATTAACGAAACCTTGTTTATGGCGCTGATTACGCTGGATGCGCAAGAAAACCAGAGCATCCAACCCTCAGAACTCAGCTCAGCGCTGGGCTCGTCGCGCACCAATGCTACGCGCATTGCCGATGAGCTGGAAAAGCGCGGCTGGATTGAACGTCGTGAAAGCGAACACGATCGCCGTTGCCTGCACCTGCATCTGACCGAAAAAGGCAATGACTTCCTGCGACAGGTTCTGCCGCCACAGCATCAAAGCCTGCAATATTTGTGGTCTTCTTTATCGGTAGATGAGAAGTCACAACTGGAAGGGATTACCCGTAAGTTGCTTAACCGCTTAGATAAAATGGACGAAGATCAGCTTATCGCCTCGCTGTCGCGCTAATAGCAAGAAGTGCGACACAATCACCCTTCGAAACCGTTATTTTAATCCCCTTTTTATCAGGCCAGCGCTCAGTCGCTGGCTTTTTTCGACTCGGGCGTCTGCGAGAAGGGATCCCCGCACCCCGGTTAAATGGAAAACGTGGAGAACGACATGAGTGCAACGGCAGAAGCACAAAGCCCGCAACAGCCTGGAAATAAAAAGAAAAAGCGCAAAGTTGTGCTAACAGGGCTGGCGATCATCTTTGTGCTGATCGGTATTGCGTGGCTGGTTTATTGGTTTTTGGTGCTGCGTCACTATCAGGAAACAGATGACGCTTATGTTGCCGGCAACCAGGTGCAGGTGATGGCACAGGTTTCAGGTAGCGTGAATAAAGTGTGGTTCGACGACACTGATTTCGTCAAAAAAGGAGATGTGCTGGTTTCGCTGGATAAAACTGATGCCGAACAGGCATTTGAAAAAGCGCAAACGGCGTTAGCCACCAGCGTACGTCAAACGCATCAGCTGATGATTAACGGCAAACAATACCAAGCCAGCATCAAGCTACAGCAAACTGCTTTGCAGCAAGCCGAAGCCGATCTGAAGCGCCGCGAACCGCTAGGCGCTTCTAACCTGATTGGTCGTGAAGAGCTGCAACACTCGCGTGATGCAGTAGCCACAGCCAAAGCACAGCTCGATGTCGCTGAACAGCAATACAACGCGAATCAGGCGATGATTCTCCAGACCTCGCTGGAAAACCAGCCAGCGGTAAAACAGAGCGCCGCAGAGCTACGTGATGCCTGGTTGGCGTTGCAGCGTACCGATATTCGTAGCCCAATGGATGGATATGTTTCGCGTCGTAGCGTGCAAGTTGGTTCACAGATCAGCACCAGCACGCCGTTAATGGCAGTGGTGCCTGCCACCAATTTGTGGGTGGATGCCAACTTTAAAGAGACTCAGCTGGCAGGCGTGCGTATCGGCCAGCCCGCCACCGTGGTCGCTGATATTTATGGCGATGAAGTGGTTTATCACGGCAAAGTTGTGGGGCTTGATATGGGCACCGGCAGCGCCTTTTCGCTGTTGCCCGCGCAGAACGCAACCGGGAACTGGATCAAAGTGGTTCAGCGTCTGCCGGTACGTATCGAGCTGAATCAGCAAGATATTGCTCAACATCCGCTGCGTATTGGCCTTTCAACTTTGGTGAAAGTGGATACCAGCGTGACGGGCGGCAGTGCGCTGGCCACCAGCGTACGCCAACAAGCGGCTTACAGCAGTAATGCGCTGGCGATTGACCTCATGCCGGTTAATCAGCTGATCACCGATATCGTCCGCGCCAACGCCGGATGATGATGCGGAGGCTGTAATGGCACAAAAACCGCTTGAAGGGATGCCGCTGGTCTTAATGACCATCGCGTTGTCGCTGGCGACGTTCATGCAGGTACTGGACTCGACCATTGCTAACGTGGCTATTCCTACTATTGCCGGTAATCTCGGCGCCTCGAACTCACAAGGCACATGGGTCATTACCTCGTTCGGGGTGGCAAATGCCATCTCGATCCCGATTACCGGCTGGCTGGCAAAACGCATTGGTGAAGTGAAGCTGTTCACCTGGGCGACCATCCTGTTTGCTATCGCCTCCTGGGCGTGCGGCATGTCAGAAAGCCTGGAAATGCTGATTTTCTTCCGCGTGATTCAAGGCATTGTTGCTGGTCCGCTGATTCCGCTGTCGCAAAGTTTACTACTGAGTAATTACCCTCCGGCGAAGCGCAGTATCGCGCTGTCGCTGTGGGCGATGACGGTGATCGTGGCCCCTATTTGTGGCCCGATTCTCGGTGGCTGGATCAGTGACAATTATCATTGGGGTTGGATCTTCTTCATTAACGTGCCAATTGGGGCGGTGGTGGTGATGTTAACGCTGCAAACCTTGCGTGGCCGCGAAACCAAAACCGAAATACGTCCTATTGATATGGTCGGGTTAGTGTTGTTGGTGGTCGGCATTGGTTGTTTGCAGGTGATGCTGGATCGCGGCAAAGAGCTCGACTGGTTTAGCTCAACGGAGATCATTGTGCTAGCCGTTGTGGCGGTGATTGCCTTGGCTGTGCTGCTGGTTTGGGAGCTGACTGACGACCATCCCATAGTCGATTTGTCGTTGTTTAAATCACGTAATTTCACTATCGGCTGTTTGTCGATTAGCCTGGCTTACATGCTCTACTTCGGCTCGATTGTTTTGCTGCCGCAGCTATTGCAGGAGGTATATGGCTACACGGCAACCTGGGCAGGACTGGCGTCAGCGCCGGTCGGGATTATTCCGGTTATCCTGTCGCCAATTATTGGCCGCTTTGCCCATAAGCTGGATATGCGTCGTCTGGTGACTTTTAGCTTTATTATGTATGCCGTCTGTTTTTACTGGCGTGCATACACGTTCGAACCAGGCATGGATTTTGGCGCATCGGCATGGCCGCAGTTTATTCAGGGCTTTGCGGTAGCGTGCTTCTTTATGCCGCTGACGACGATTACTTTGTCGGGTTTAACGCCGGATCGACTGGCGGCAGCCTCAAGTCTGTCGAACTTTGTCCGAACGCTAGCGGGCTCGATTGGCACGTCGATTACCACTACCCTGTGGACCGATCGCGAATCCATGCATCACAGCTATTTGTCGGAATCTGTAACGCCATATAATGTTAATTCGCAGCAGATGTACGATAAGTTGGAAAGTATGGGCATGACACATCAGCAAGCGTCAGCTTATATCGCGCAGCAAATTACCAATCAGGGATTGATCATCTCGGCAAACGAGATTTTCTGGGCATCGGCGGGAGTATTTTTGATTCTGCTGGTGCTGATTTGGTTTGCGCGTCCACCTTTTGGTGCGGGTGGCGGCGGAGGCGGTGCGCACTAACGCTAAAAAGCAAAACGGGCCTTTCGGCCCGTTTTTTTATGCGTTTTGACGCCACCATTCGGCGAGCAATACGCCGGTCGCAACCGAGACGTTGAGGCTTTCAACGTTACCGGTTCCGCCGATTGACACACTCATGTCGCCCTGCTGGAAAGCACTGTCCGACAAGCCTTCGCGCTCCTGGCCCAATACCAACACCATTTTGGCCGGCAATTTAGCCTTCGCCAATGGCGTACCTTCATGGCTTGACGTCGTGACAATGGTGTAACCGGCTTTACGGAACGCTTCAAGTCCTTCGTTGAAGGAGTAAGCACTGATGGATTGCACATGCTCTGCTCCGCCTTCCGCGGTGCGAACAGCCGCACCCGATTCCAGCAGCGAGGCATCATTCACCAGCACACCTTTCACACCGAAGTGTGCGCAGCTTCGCATAATGCCGCCGAGGTTGTGTGGGTTGCTGACATCTTCCAACGCTAAGATGCAATCTTTTTCATCGGCTTTGCTCAACCACTCTGATACCGCCATGCCCATGCGTTTTTTAATCAGGAAGCAAACGCCGCCATGATGTTCAGTGCCTGAAGCTTTGGTGATCTCAGCATCTTCTACTACATGGTAGGCTTTGCGATTTGCCGCTAACCAGCGCAGCGCTTCACGGAAACGCGGCGTCACTTCCTGAACAAACCAGGCGCGTACAATCGCTTCCGGGCGGCTCTGGAACAGCGCCTGACAGGCGTTTTCACCATAAACACGCGTCTCTTCTAAACGCTGACGGCGAATCTGTTCTGGATCGACAAAACTTTTACCGCTGATGCCGCCGTGATCGGGCTTGTCATCTGCTGCTTCAGTTGAAGCAGACGGCGGACGGGAAATGGTACGCCAAGGTGAATCTTCGCCGCCACCGCGTGGTTTACGGCTGTCGTCGAAACGGTCATTGCGTGGACCTGAAGAGCGACCTTCGTTGCGGTCGTTGCGCGGGCCTGAAGAGCGACCTTCATTACGATCACTGCGAGGGCCTGAAGGACGCGCTTCGCTGCGGTCACCATATGGACCGGAAGAACGGCCTTCATTACGGTCATTGCGTGGACCTGAAGAGCGGCCTTCATTACGTTCAGTGCGGGGACCAGAAGAACGACGAGTATCTTCCTGGCGGGCAGCGGGACGGCCACCTTTGCCTGTACGAGGATTGGGTGCACGTGCACTTTTATCGTCCTCGCCACGCACATACATCACTTTGACCTTACCACTTTTGCCTTTAAATTCGTCGTTCATTTGTTCCTCCTGCATTGAGAGCGCGAAGATTACCTGATGTGCTGGCGCTTAGCTATCAACTATTGAACCTATTGGGAAATCCAAATTGAGCGGTTCTGTTACCCCTTTCATAATGGACAATAAATACCAGACTGACACGTTCCAACCTCAGAGGTTCCTATGAATACGGTATGTGCTTCCTGCCAGGCAACCAATCGCGTTCCGCAAGAACGACTTGCCGATGGAGCAACATGTGGTCGCTGCGGCACCGCGTTATTTAATGGCGAAGTGATTAGCGCTACTGCTGCCACGCTAGACAAGTATCTGCAAGATGATTTGCCGGTTGTGGTCGATTTTTGGGCCCCCTGGTGCGGGCCTTGCGTGAACTTTGCGCCGGTATTCAAAGATGTTGCCGGTGAACGAAGCGGACAAGTGCGCTTTATTAAAGTTAACACCGAAGCCGAACCTGCGCTTAGCGCGCGTTTCCGCATTCGCAGCATTCCTACCATTATGCTGTTTAAGAAAGGCGAAATGGTTGACATGCTTAACGGTGCAATGCCAAAAGCGCCGTTTAATGAATGGCTCGACGAATCGCTTTAATCCTCAAAGGCCAGCCACGCTGGCCTTTTCCTTTTCTGTTGCGCTTCGATTACACTGACGTTTTTCCTGTCCCGAATAATCATGTCTGATAACGCCGTTTTACGCCTGCGTACTCAACGCCTGGCGCGCGCCACGCGCCCTTTTCTCGCTCGCGGTAACCGCGTGTTGCGCTGTCAGGGTTGCCTGTTGCCAGAAAAACTCTGCCTCTGCTCCTCAATCCAGCCACAAACGGCACGCAGCCGCTTTTGTCTGGTGATGTTTGATACGGAACCGATGAAACCAAGTAATACCGGGCGTTTGATTGCCGATATTTTGCCGGAAACGCAGGCTTTTGGTTGGTCGCGCATCGAACCGGATCCGTTATTACTGCAAGCCGTGGCTAATCCCATGTATCAACCGCTGGTGGTTTTTCCTGCTGCCTATGCTGATCCTGACCGCGAAGTGTTAACTGCCCCGCCGCTGAGCGGTAAACCGCCACTGTTTATTATGCTGGATGGTACCTGGAGCGAAGCGCGTAAAATGTTCCGCAAAAGTCCGTGGCTGGATGCGTTGCCGGTGATGTCGCTCAATGTCAGCACACCGTCGCGTTATACCCTGCGTGAAGCGCACGGCGAGGGGCAACACTGTACCGCCGAAGTGGCGGCAGCGCTGCTTGAACAAGCAGGAGATCGATTCGCAGCCGATGCACTACTTAACCATTTCGAGCAATTCCGCGCCGCCTACTTAGCCGGTAAACCGCATCATCCTGGCCAGGCAACAGAAATCTGAAGAAGATCTGTAGCTTGCGATCTGCCGGGCGGCAGGGTCGCTAAAAAGCGTTTACAATCATGCAAATCCTGAGCTCTGGAGAGTGAGATGAGCCAACGCGGACTGGAAGCGCTGTTACGACCTAAATCGATTGCGGTGATTGGTGCTTCAGTAAAGCCCGGGCGTGCCGGGTATTTTATGATGCGCAATCTGTTGGCGGGCGGCTTTAGCGGCCCGGTTCTGCCGGTCACGCCAAAATACAAAGCGGTCAGCGGCGTACTCGCCTGGCCCACCATCGACAGTTTACCTTTCGCACCCGATCTTGCAGTGATCTGCACTCACGCCCGACGCAATTTTGAACTACTGCAACAGCTCGGCGAAAAAGGCTGCAAAGCCTGCATTATTCTCTCCGCTCCTGCCAGCCAGTTAGAAGAGCTTAAAGCCTGTGCCAGCCGATGGCAGATCCGTTTGCTCGGCCCCAACAGTTTAGGCTTGCTCGCGCCGTGGCAAGGTTTAAATGCCAGCTTTTCGCCAGTACCGATTGAAAAAGGCCGTATCGCGTTTATTTCGCAATCCGCTGCCGTTTCCAACACTATTCTGGACTGGGCGCAGCAGCGTAACTTGGGATTTTCCTGGTTTATCGCTTTAGGCGATAGTTTAGATACCGATGTTGACGATCTGCTCGACTTCCTCGCTCGCGACGGCAAAACCAGCGCCATACTGCTCTATCTTGAACACCTAAGTGATGCGCGACGCTTTGTCTCTGCTTCGCGCAGTGCATCGCGTAACAAACCCATTTTAGTGATAAAAAGTGGCCGCAGTCGGCAGGCACAAGCGCTACTCGGCACCCACAGCGGGCTGGATGCCGCCTGGGATGCCGCAATTCAACGCGCCGGATTGCTGCGAGTGCAGGACACACATGAACTCTTCACAGCCGTGGAATCATTGAGTCATATGCGTCCACTGCGCGGCGAGCGTTTAATGATTGTCAGCAACGGCGCTGCGCCGGCCGCGCTGGCGCTTGATGAACTTTATGCGCGTAACGGCAAGTTAGCGACGCTGAATGCAGAGACACTACAGCAGCTCGCCGGCGTATTACCAGAAGGGACCGGCTACGGTAATCCACTGGATTTAAAAGACGATGCTACGCCAGAGCGCTACGTTGCCTGCATCAATATTCTGCTGAATAGCCATGATCTTGATGCATTGATGATAATCCATGCACCTAGCGCCGTTGCGCCTGCTACGGAATCAGCAGAGCAGTTGATCAACGCGATTTCTCAGCATCCACGTGGCAAGCTGGTTACGCTGCTGACCAACTGGAGCGGTGAGTTTTCATCGCAGGCTGCACGGCGTGCTTTTACCCAAGCAGGGATCCCAACCTGGCGTACGCCTGAAGGTACGGTGACGGCATTTATGCATCAGGTGGAATATCGCCGTAATCAAAAGCAGTTACGTGAAACGCCAGCCCTGCCCACCAGCCTGACGCAAGATAGCGCGCAGGCACATCAGTTATTGTCTCAAGCGTTGGAAAAAGGCATTACCTCGCTTGATACGCATGAAGTTCAACCCGTCTTAGACGCATACGGTTTAGCGACATTACCTACATGGATCGCCAGCGACAGCGCGGCGGCGGTGGCCATTGCTGAGCAGATTGGTTATCCGGTAGCGCTTAAGCTGCGCTCGCCAGATATCGCGCATAAATCAGATGTACAAGGCGTGATGCTTTATTTGCGTAACGCTGCAGAGGTGCAAGGTGCGGCAGACGCGATTTTTGATCGCGTTAAACACACTTTGCCCCAGGCACGTATCGAAGGTTTATTAGTGCAAAGCATGGCGAATCGCGCGGGAGCACAAGAACTGCGTGTGGTTGTTGAGCATGACGCCCTGTTTGGGCCCATTATCATGTTGGGAGAAGGTGGCGTTGAGTGGCAAGCCGATAAACAAGCTGCCGTTGCGCTGCCACCGCTGAACATGACGCTGGCGCGTTATCTGGTGATTCAGGCGATTAAAAGTGGCAAAATTCGCAGCCGTAGCGCGCTGAACCCGTTTGATATTGCTGGCTTGAGTCAATTGCTGGTTCAGGTATCTAACCTTGTCGTAGATTGCCCGGAGATTCAGCGGCTCGACATCCATCCGCTGCTGGTGTCTGGCAATGACTTTACCCTGCTCGACGTGACGCTGAACCTTGCCCCTTTCAGCGGTGACAATGAAGCGCGCTTGGCCATTCGTCCTTATCCTCAGCATCTTGAAGAACAGGTTGAATTAAAAGATGGTCAATATTGCCTGTTCCGGCCTATTTTGCCTGAGGATGAGCCGCTGCTACGCGATTTTATTGGACAGGTCACTAAAGAAGATCTCTATTATCGCTATTTTAGTGAGATCAATGAATTTACTCATGACGATCTCGCCAATATGACGCAGATTGATTATGACCGTGAAATGGCGATTATTGCCCTCCGACAGCATCAGGGGCAGCCAGAAATTATTGGCGTGACGCGGGCCATTTCTGATGCAGATAATGTCGATGCGGAGTTTTCGGTGCTCGTGCGCTCTGATTTGAAAGGCCTTGGCATGGGACGACGTTTACTGGAAAAGATGATTCGCTATACCCGCGATCACGGTCTGCAACAATTGAACGGTATCACCATGCCCCATAATCGCGGCATGATTACTTTGGCGCGAAAACTCAACTTTCATGTTGATATTCAATTGGATGACGGTATTGTCAGTCTTAAATTGTCGCTGCAGGATGATATCAACTAACCTTGTAGAGAAAGGTAAAAATCGCCCCGATCGGCGTCGTTGATGTTATTATTTATCGTTATGACCCTGATTTGATGGCAAAAGGCCATGCAATGAACAGAGAAGAAGTGCACTGTGATGTTGTCTAAATTTAAACGTAATAAACACCAACAACACCTCGCACAGCTGCCGAAACTGTCACAATCCGTTGCGGATGTGTCGACACTTTACTCGCCTGCCGAATTTCGTCAGACGCTGCTGGAGAAGATCGCGGCAGCGCAATCCCGCATTTGCATCGTTGCGCTTTACCTGGAAAATGATGATGGCGGTCGCGCTATCATGAATGCACTCTATGCGGCGAAACAAGCGCGCCCGCATTTGGATATCAGCATTCTGGTTGACTGGCATCGTGCGCAGCGTGGACGTATTGGCGCCGCTCGCGGCCTGACCAACGCTGACTGGTATTGCGAGATGGCAACACAGCATGCGGATATCGCTATTCCCGTTTACGGCATTCCGGTAAATACGCGTGAAGCGCTCGGTGTACTGCATCTTAAGGGCTTCATCATTGATGATACGCTGCTTTATAGCGGCGCCAGCCTGAATGACGTCTATCTGCATCAGCATGATAAATACCGTTATGACCGTTATCAGATAATCCGAAATCCAGTGCTGGCTGATACCATGTTTGAATGGATGAATATCAACCTAAAGCAGGCAGAAGCAGTAAATCGGCTGGATTTTGCTGAACGCCCTTCAAGCCCGGAAATTAAAAATGAAACTCGCCAGTTCCGTCAGGATCTGCGCGGTTTTAATTATCAGTTTGAAGGTAACGGACATAATGAAGAGCTGACGGTAACGCCGCTAGTGGGATTGGGCAAACGCAGCTTACTGAACAAGACCATCTTTCATTTGATGCCTTGCGCGGAGCAAAAACTGGTAATTTGCACGCCTTACTTTAATATGCCCGCGATTTTGGTCAGAAATATCATCCACTTACTACGCCAGGGTAAGAAGGTTGAGATTATTGTTGGCGATAAAACTGCTAATGATTTCTATATTCCTGAAGATCAGCCGTTTAAAATTATCGGCGCTCTACCTTATCTCTATGAAATTAATCTTCGCCGCTTCCTGAGTCGCTTACAGTATTATGTGGATAACGATCAGCTAGTTGCGCGATTGTGGAAAGATGGCGAAAACAGCTATCACCTGAAAGGGATATGGGTCGACGATGAATGGCAGCTGATTACCGGTAATAACCTTAATCCGCGTGCATGGCGACTCGATCTTGAAAATGCAGTATTGATTCACGATCCGCTGCAACAGCTTACGGAGCAACGTGAAAAAGAGTTAACGTTGATTCGTCAGCATACGACTGTGGTGAAACATTATCGCGAGCTGGAAAGTATTGCCGATTACCCTGCAAAGGTTCGCAAACTTATCCGCCGCCTGCGTCGTATCCGTATCGACCGTTTGATCAGTCGCATTCTATAATCGGCGTGGGCTTTTCAGGAAAACCCACCCGTATTTTGCTGTTTGCTGCCGTGCTCTGTAGCGGTTGTGCTCACGTTGCGGAAGATCGCTGGACAGGCAAGGATAAAGCAGAGCATTTCTTTGCTTCAGCGACTTTGGCAGCGGCTGGCAGCGAATATGGCGATCATCAGCACCTATCCACGCGTCAAAGCAGCACGATAGGAATGATGTTTTCTCTGAGTTTTGGCGTCGGGAAAGAGTGGTTTGACAGCCGCCACGATGGCAGCGGCTGGAGTTGGAAAGATTTAGCCTGGGATGTTGCCGGAGCGTCTAGCGGCATCGCTTTGTGGAATTTGAGCCATTAAAGCTTGATGCCCTTGCCACGTTTGTGCAGCATTAGTGAGACTAAAAATGCCAGCGCGCCCATTGCCGAAACGTACCAGAAGAAGGTCGTTTCAATTCCCTGTTGCTTCATCAACAAGGCAATGTATTCTGCCGATCCTCCAAAAATTGCATTCGCAACCGCGTATGATAAACCCACACCTAATGCTCGCACCTGCGGCGGAAACATCTCAGCCTTCAAGATACCACTGATCGCGGTATAAAAGCTGGTGATGAGTAAGGCAAGCATAATCAGTAGAAAAGCGATCCATGGACTTTGTACATTTTGCAGCAGAGTCAGGATTGGAACAGTACAGATCGCTGCACCCGCCCCGAAGATCATCATCGATCCACGTCGGCCAATCTTATCTGACAATGCCCCAATGGCGGGTTGCAACAACATGAAGAACAGCAATGCGCCAGTCATCAATCCGCTCGCTGTTTTAGCATCCATACCTGCTGTATTAACTAAATACTTCTGCATATAGGTTGTGAAGGTATAAAAGCTGAGTGAACCGCCGGCTGTAAAACCTAAAACCATTAAAAAAGCACGCGTATGATTACGCAGCAATCCACGAACGCTGCCTGCATCTTCATGTTCACGGCTTTTCTTGTCCGAAGTTTCTTCCAGAGATCGACGCAGCCATAACGCCACAATAGCTAGTGCTGCACCAAGAAAAAACGGGATACGCCATCCCCAGTTACGCAGTTCCTCGTCGCTGAGGGTGAACTGCAATATGACCACCGTCAACACTGCCGTTAATTGGCCACCAATCAGGGTGACATATTGAAAAGAAGCGTAGAATCCTTTACGTCCTTCAAGCGCGACTTCACTCATATAGGTTGCGCTAGTACCGTATTCGCCTCCAACTGATAAGCCCTGAAACATACGTGCCAGTAACAAAATAATGGGTGCAGCAACCCCGATGCTTTCATAGCCAGGCAAACATGCAATGACCAGTGATCCAAAACACATCATGCATACGGAGATCAGCATTGATTTCTTTCGGCCATGGCGATCTCCAATATAACCAAATAACCATCCCCCAATGGGTCGCATTAAAAAACCAGCGGCAAATACGCCGGCTGTTTGCAGCAACTGCGTTGTGGTATCGCCTGCCGGAAAGAAAATATGTGCGAAGTAGAGTGAGAAAAATGAATATACATAGAAATCAAACCACTCAACTAAGTTGCCCGATGACGCACCTACGATGGCCCAAATGCGTTTTTTTGTTGAATCAGGATGCGAGCTTTCGTCGCTTTGGTTTTTGATGATATCTGTCATGCCTTGCCTCTTTTCCTTGCTGATAAGCAGCGTTAAAGGATTGAGTAAAGCATTTGTTAAGGGCAAACGGGAAGTGGATCAACTCTGATATTGCGATTTGTGACTGGACCGATTATTTGCTTGTAACACATGCAATTTTTACAGGGAATACCTGTATAAATTGTTGTTGAGAGCTGGCTATATTGAGTGATTTAAAAACAAATAGGTACCAGAAATCACTTTATGGCGGGAGGGTACTGAGGAAAGCGCTGAGGCCTTAACCGGCGGGCACGTTATTGCCGTGGCCGGCGATGCCTGCCCGGCGCTTCACGTCCCCGTTCTGAACGTCAGCCGGCCTGACCGGGTGGCTGACTTTATCGCCGGCTGGCTTGCCGGCCGCTGAGCCGGCGGTATTTAACGCTTTACGCTGCCGCCTGCCCGGATGCAGGACGTAAAAAAGCCCTTTGCGGATGCAAAGGGCTTTTTTACTTATTTGATGCCTGGCAGTTCCCTACTCTCGCATGGGGAGACCCCACACTACCATCGGCGCTACGGCGTTTCACTTCTGAGT